>ERZ1106963.11-NODE-11-length-277760-cov-8.796327_pt1 | contig 277760 bp, 200 predicted proteins | sample MGYA00403681_ERZ1106963 | MGnify/ENA primary metagenome ERZ1106963 (study PRJEB35170, sample SAMEA104062407) | human gut metagenome | biome: human gut; feature: human-associated habitat; material: faeces | place: Denmark | collected 2012-05-03 ...
GGCATAAGCATGCAGGAGTTCAGCCGCGCCCTCGTGGCCGCAGGCGTGGAACGGAAGCACACGGAAAAGGGTAACCGTTACCGGATTGTGCCGTTGGAGGCATATACTTGTAAACACTAACCTTTCTCTGTATGAAAGAAAACGAAGTATCGAATTTACGTTAATAGAGGTCTTCGCCGAGTCCTCCGGCTCCACAAATGCTTATGGGTACCAGTTCCATATAGTCCAATGAAAAAGAGGCGTTCGTTGCACTTGAAACGACGGAACGTATGCGCACACTATGGTGTCTATTGGGTTGTATATTTACATTACAGATCTTACGGCGCATCAAGTCGTTTTGGTTGTAATGCGTGAAACAGATACTGGCATTGTATCTTGGTTCGGTTGTACCGTCATTGTTGTAATATACCGATTTGGCACCACTATAATAACCGTTATTTCTCATTACACGGGCGTTTTCCTCTAATTCTTCTGTTGTATACATACCGCTGCTGTTTTCGTCTTTGTTCCGCCATCCTCTCCAACCGTTATAAAGCCCGCCTACTCTTGAATCGCTTGGCCCGTAAGTCATATCGACAGGAAGACCTTGTGCTACGCCGTCTACATATATTTGTGCTGTACCGCGACTGGGAAGGGCACAATATCCGAGACGAAGTTCGTAAGTTCCAGGAGGTACGTCGGGTAATTGGAACGTTACGTCATAGCTTGTGCCCAATAGGCTCATGGAATCTCCGTGCATACTTGACCAATAAATGATGGGACGCTGTACGAAACAGATTGTTGTTGCATTGAACGTCATATTTGATAAATAGCCGGGCGGGAGGTAATGGTTGAAACCTCCGGCTTCAGCACCGGTTTCACTATTATCGTATGAGCCGTATGCTTGGCAGGGATTGCCACAAAGACGGATATTATTGGTGGTCAGTTCAGGCCATAATGTAATGAAGTCTATACGCATCCGGCAGTTCATAACCTTGTTACGCATGGTTTGGTCATAGGCTAACACATCGTCTACGTAATAAAAAGCCATGTTTAACGAGAAGTTTTCTTGGTCCGGCACAGTCAGGTGTGAACCGCGAATCCGCTCGCCGTACGTATAAATGTTGGCAGCAGAATGATTGAGGTAGAATTCCCGTTCATATTCTACGGAGGGATCTACTGTCCTGTAAACCTTTTCCAGCTTAACGGTAGAAAAATCGAGCATCGTACTTACCCAATCCGTGGGGTTGGTATAGGCCGTGTTTACTCCCCAACAGTTGACCATTTTGGCTGTGCTGGTAAACAACCGATCAAGTATGTGGTAAGACATGAACATGTTTAGTGGATTCTTACGGTTTTTGAGTGAGTTGATGTTCCAATATTTATCCACGTCATTTTGGGTAATCCCGAAGATTGCTTTCGAGGTTCCGTCGCCATATTTTTCCACGGCTAAATCATACAATGCTTGGATTTTTTCATCCATTGTCATTTGCTTGTTGAATCGTTCTCCATATTTGTCGTAAAGTACACTGTCCGGAACGATGTACAATGTATATCCTCTGTAGCGATGATCCGGGCGTTTTCCCACATAATTCTCGTTGCCGATATGCATGCTGGTTGTAAATTCTTCGTAGTTGTTTTTCCAAACCTCGTAATTCTCATCGCGATAGTTGGCTAAAGAGTCGAGTAAAGCCGTACGGCGTAAGGCTTCATAATAAATGCTGAATTCTTCGTGATTCTCGTCAAGCAAACCGGAACCGTAACTCGTATTGGGTACTAACATTTTGTTTACAGGATGTACTACGCCATTTTCCACGGAGTCGTTTTTCAATTCGTTTATGATAGCCGCACGTCGATTGATGATGCTGAGTGTCATTCCATTGGTGTCTGCTGTACTGCCGTCTGTCACAATAATCAGTGGCAGGCCAAGCCCGTTGTTTTCTTCTTGGGTTTTAGGTAAGTCATAAGTATACATTATCCGTTCTATTATACAGGCTTTTACCAATGTGTCACAATACTCTTGAGAAATGTCTTCTACGGTGTTATATCCCATTTCTTGCAAGAATGATTCCACACCGGAATTTGTCGCCGGAAAGAATGTCCGGCTTCCGCGGCTATTGAGGTAATCCATTCTGCCGGCTCGTTCTACGATCTGTTTGAATAGGCTAAAGTCTTCATGTGTTTCTAAAAAATCTCTCATAGTCTCTCCGGTGAACGTGTAATAACTCGCATCTGGTATGTCGTCGTTACATGCTGTGAGCACACCTATTGTTACGGACATTATTAGGCTAATTCCGATACTTTTTAGTATATTATATATGTATTTCATGATTTTTCTTTTTATAAGATGTCAACATGTTAATCATAATGAAGTATTATCTTAGTTTAAGTTGGTCTACGACCACTCCTTCGTCTAAAGCCGTAATTTTTATATATCCCTTATTTTTCGTAAACGGGAAACGGGCTGTTTTTATGCCCTTTGCCCGTAATATGTTGACTTTCCATTCTTCGCTGTATTCTGCGGTTTCGCAGTCGAACACCTGCGGTTCGTTTCCTTCCGTCGAGATAGAAAAGCGAAGTTTGCCGCCTTCTACTGCATGGGTCGGAACCAGATGCACTTCTACAGTCAGGCTGTCCTTTCGGTTGTTCTTGAATTCGTATTTCACCGTTCCGCCTTTGGCCAAATAAATGGCTTTTCCTGCATATCCCAATCCATCTATGACGGTATAGCTGCCCGAAGCGGATGTATATTCCGTACCGTTCCACGACTGTAAGGGGGCTGGATATTCCTTCAAGTCGGAAGAAGATGCGGTATGTTTGACCTTGTCGAATACAATCAGTCCTCGTGGCCCGACGCTCATGATGGAATTCCATTTGCCGTCGAGCAGGGAGTTGAACCGCCGGGTCAGGGAAACGATGCTGTCGTATGCCGCGTCGGACTTCTTCCATAAAGAAGCGCTGTCGGACGGGGTGTGGCGGGCAAACTGTGCGTAGAGCATCTTTTTGTTCATTTCGTTCGAGGCTTGTACGGGATACTGGATCATTTCGAAATAAGCCTCTTTGCGGTTGGACGGAACGGTCGCATACAATTTTTCCACCCGGTCTGATAGTTTTTTGAATCGTTCGAGGCGTTCGTTGATTTCCTCCGTAGACCATGGCAGGTCGGCGATTTGTTCGTGCCGCTTGTCGTATGTCCGCGTATTGCCCATGAATTCAGGTTTGCGGATGTGGGAGAGCAAGTAGAAATCTTTCATGAGGGGTAAGAGCTCCTTTCCCGTTTTCTTACCGAACGTTTGGTTCAGCCAGTTACCCAGATGGGAGAATACAATTCCGCTTCCGCCCTTACACCCGGAAAGGTTGATGTCCCAAGCCATATCGAGGAAGAACTCGGTCAGGTATTCGGACGGCTTGATGTCTCCGACGTTGAGCACCCATATCTTACGCATATTCCGGTCATAAGCCGTTTTCATCTGTTGATACATCAATGAGGGCTGTACGATACCGAGCCAAAGGAAGTCGTGAGGCTCACCCCAGTATGAAGTATGATAATACACTCCGTTTCCGCCCGTGCGTTTTCTTTCTTTCTCATCGGGAAAGTGGCGGATATAGCCGTAATTGTCGTCCGGCCATACCAAGGTGATGTGGTCAGGCACTTCCAATCCGGCTCGGTACACGTCCAATACTTCTTTGTAGGGGACGAACTGTTGCGGAATCTTTTTACTGTCCGGATGAATGTACTGTCGGAGCAGGCTGTCTTGTACTTGCAACACTGCATTCAGGGCATCTTTGTACTCATGGGTATTCTTTACACCAATCATCCTTCCGTCATGTTTGCCCCGCATGCCCATCGTGAAGATATTATCCGAATGTCCCAGTTCTTTGAGCCGGTCTGTCCAGTAATCTACCACGGCCTGGCGGTTCTTGAGAAAATTGTAGTCGCCTTTTCCGGCTAAGTCCCATTCCGTAGCCGAGTTACGCATCATGGGTTCGCAGTGAGATGTGCTGACCACTATGCCATAGCGTTCCGCCATTTTCCGATTGCCTTCTACGAAATAGAAAGGCATGGTCACTTCGTGCATGGCAGGCCAAATGGTGTTGGCACGTAGCCGAAGAAGCAATTCGAAGACTTTGGCGTATGTTTTCGGGCCGACTTGTCCTTTGAAACGTCCTTTGACCGGATATTGGGTTTGAGCCTCCGGTTCGAAGTTCTTTGTAGACCACGGCGTCAGCCCCCAGTCTTCGTCGTTGAGGAAGATACCTCGGAACTGCACGGAAGGGGCTTGTTGACCCTCTTTGATTTCGGAGACAAGGAAACGGTCGCGCTTGTCGGGAGTCACGTCCGCCCACCATTCCCACGGCGAAACACCTATCATGCGTGAAATTTCCAAAAGGCCGTAGGCCAACCCTCGAGCATCGCTTCCGGTGACGAGAACTTGCTTTTTGCCTAACTTGCGAATTTGGAATGCTTCCCATTGCCCCATGATGGGAGGGAGGTCTACTTCATTTCTTTTCAGGTAAGCCTGCATTTCCGGATTGTCGACCGTTCCGGCCACGATTTCTATGTCATGTCCCGGAGCAGAGGCGGGAACCAGTCGGGCATCGAATACGTTCTTCACGTCCTTTTGCAGGATTTCCAATGCGGTGTGTACTACTTCTTTCTCTTCTTTGCCTACGAAAATTTCCGTCTGGCAATCCTTTTCAAACAGCACTTGTGCAGAAACCGGTGTACATGTAAGCATATATATGCTCAGTAACCAAAAAATATTTTTCTTGTTCATCGTATTATGATAATGGTTATATTCGAATAAAAGCTCCATCGTTTTTTCAATAAGAATCGCATTTATAATATTTGGATTTTCAGTTCACTTCCTTTAGCCTGAATCCGAAGTTCTTTTTTATTCTTGTCGTATTTCCAAGAGGATACATTCTTCACATTATTGACCTTAGGCATGTTTTTTAAGATGAAAGTGTATGATTCCTCGTCTTTTCCGGATACGGTCAGTAGCTTACGGTTTTCATCATACATCACTCGGTAATCCCGATACGTAATGCCATCGTCTATCGGGAGATGTAACAGGCTTTGGCTTATCCCGTTCGGATAAATCAATATGGTTTTCCGATGCTTCATCGTTTCGTCTCCCAATCCGGTGATCTGCGTTGTGATATTGAGTGGAATGATGGAGCCTGATTTGACGAATAACGGAAAACGGTCTAAAGGATAAGTGGCTGTGACCTGACTTCCGGCTGCGTATGTTTTTCCGCTCCAGAAATCAATCCATTCTCCGTTTGTGGGTAGGTGAAAGGAAACTGTATTTTCTTCGGAAGTAATAGCTTTGGTAAAAAGGGCATTACCCACTTGGTGGCTTTCTTCTGCAAATGAGGCATTACGAATCAGGGAGCCTCCGGTTAGATGGGCATCCACTACTGTGGAAAAAAGGTAAGGAATTAATTCGTCGTGCAAGGATACGCAGTAGCGATAAATGTTTTCCACGTCTTTTCCGTGATACCAAGGTAGATGATTACTGAAGGCTCCATTCTCTCCTCCGTTAATCATACAGGCTGTCATGCATCCGAATTGGGCATATCGGACAAATTGCAATTTGTCGGAGCGTTTTTGGAAAAATCCTCCTACTTCGCAAGCCACGGAACCATATCCACGTTTGGCCGAAAGGTAGATATTGCGAATCTGTTCTTTCAGGCCTTTCCAGTCTCCAGAGAAATCTCCGCTCCAACCCATATTCAGTTTTTCTACACTGGCAGCATATCCTCCTTGATGTGAGAATGGACGTGCAATGATGATACCTTTAGGGTTATGTTTCACTGTGTAATCATACATGGCGTTGTAGTAATAAGGCCGGAATTGCTCATTACTTAATTTGCCGATAGAGGTATCCAGAAAATCTCCGAACCAAAATTCACCTTGATCTACTTTCCACCCATATACCCCGTCGATGAAAACCTTATCCAGTTGACTGTACCACCATTCCGTGGCTTTTGGGTTTGTAAAGTCGATATGTACTCCTTTGCCTTTCCACCAGTCGTGGGGGTGGCTGTGGTTGATACCGTAATTTTGGGTTACTACGTAGTCATAAGTTTCGCTTTTCTGTTGTGGCGTGTCTTTCCCTTCTATGTTAACCGTACCGGTCAGCCAAAGTAATACTTTGACATCCTTTGATTTAAAATGGTTTATCATGCCTTTCGGGTCGGGGTAACGTTTCGGATCCCAATTAAAATCGTTGTATGCCAAGCTCCATGGACTGTCGATGATGACGGCACTTACCGGAATGTCGCGTTCCAGATAACCATCTACTAATTTCATTGCCCCTTGACCCGTGTTCAAACTGTCTTCCCACGCGATGTGTCCGAAAGCCCATGCAGGAGTTATAGGAGGATTTTGTGCCGAAAGGTGGGTGCAGATAGAAATACAGCCCCCTAATAAATAGAGAAAAACTTTTTTGTTCATGATATTTTTGATGGGTTATACGAAGCAAAATTAGGGAAAAGCCTCCGCACCTAATGTGTAGGTTCGTACAGAAGAATGTACAGGCATGGAAGAAAGTCTCTTTTTTATGGATTTTTGTCCAAAGGGCTACGTATTACGTTTTTAGATGGTGGTCTTTTTGCCAGGCTGTAGGAGAAACACCGAATCTGGCTTTGAAACATTTGCTGAAATACAGTGGGTCGCTGATACCTACTTTAAATGAGACTTCGGCAATGGGAATGTCTGTATTCGATAATAATTCCGAAGCTTTGTTCAGTCGCATGATTCGTAGATACTCTTTGGGTGGAAATCCGGTGATTTCTTTTACCTTCTTGAAAAAGGCCGAACGTCCCATAGCCATCATGGAAGCCAGATCCTCTACTTTCAGGTCGGCGTTGCCGATATTTTCTTCTAATAAAGCCGTCAGTCTGTCAGCGAAAGCCTGGTCTTTTTCCGAGGTACCGGTGAGTGGTGAGCGGAATGTGCCGGATTCGTCCGGTAGTAGTACCGATTTATAGGCAGTCATGCGTTCTTCCAATTTTTGTTTATTGCGTTGTTCGTACCTTTTGCGTAATATTTTATATATGATTGTCATCAGACTTATGGCCAGTAAGATATATATTGTTTGCGCCCACCGGGTTTCATACCAAAAAGGGAGGCGGTGGACGGTCAGTTTCGAGATGCTACTACTCCAAATACCATCTTTGTCGGTAGCCTTTACCTCAAAGATATGTTTACCCTTAGGAAGAAGGTTGTAAAAGGCTGTGTTTTCACCCGGAAGAGTATAATTCCACTCCTTATCTATACCTTCCATCCTATAAGCATAACGGATGGAATGAGCATTTAAATAGTCCAGAGAAGAGAAGGATATACTGATATTTCGACTGTCGGATGCCAGTTCAACTTGTGGGTATTGGTTTTCTATCGGCAAATTTCCCATAAAAACGATATTCTTACCCGTTTTTACCGATGTGATATGTACTTGGGTATGATTTTCTTTTTCGGCCATGGAAAAAGGCTTGATACCGATGATGCCCGGAACTCCACCCAAGTAAAATGTACCATCAGCACTTATAGACACTGCCTGAGGAAAGAAACGTTCCATATCTATTGGAGAATCCGAAATCGTATAAGTTCTACTCATGCCGTTGGATGGATTAAAAACTTGTAAAGTACGGTTTGTCACAATCCATAGATATCCGTATGAGTCCACTCTGATGCTGCCTACTTCATTGTCTTGTGTGCCACATATTTCACTGAAATGAATGAAAATACCTTTTTCCCTTTTATCGAAACATAAAAGATCTCCTTGTCCCGTTCCTAACCAAAGCCGGCCATCCGGTGCCGTGGAAAGGCAAGTGAAATCTCTGCGATAAGGAAATAAAGAGATGTGTCCTTCTTTGATTTTGTAAAGTCCTGTATTTCGGCAACAAGCCCATATTGTTCCGTCTTGGGTTTGTGTGATACTGGAGATGAAGGAATGCGCTTCCAATACTTTTTTCAAATTACCGTCTTGTGGGGTGTAAACGAATAGTTCATGGGTTGTTCCGATCCATAATCTTCCACTGTTGTCTTCGAACAGCGTCTGGATGTCTCCGGGAGATGTATTGTTTTTCTTTAAATTCACCACATCGTGTACGGACATAACAGAACCTTTCCGTTGTATTCCGTACAGTTGGGTCGCTCCGTCTGGCATGACCCACACTTTTCCCGGAATGTGGGAACGGATAATCTTTTTAATTAATAAAAATGGATAATTTTGGGATTCGGGGCAGTCGTTATAATGTACTGTGGTGCCGGTTGTCTCATCATACAAATATAGGCCGAATCGTTCGAGGCCGAACCATACGGCGTTGTCATCCATGCAGAGTGAAGAGACCATCGGATTGCATTGAAGTGACCGAAGAGGGTTCGGAAATGGATATCTTATAATATTTCCACTATTGAAGGTGAGGATAAAGCTTTTACGGTCTATAGCCGATATCCAGATATTACCCCGATGGTCTTTTAGCATTTTAAACAAAAGTTTATTGCCGGAAGGTAATATTGTAGATGTATCAATCTGTTGCAATCGCCCGTCGGAAAGGATACGGAAGGCAAACAAATTGTCCATTGTGGTCACCCATAAGTAATGAAATACGTCGTCTTGTACGATAGATAATATATTAGGGCTGTTTTTGCCATTGAAGCTGACCGGAATCGCCTCGTACCGGAACATCTTTTCGGGAGAAGCTTTCGGATCGAAACGTATGATACCTTTTCCCCACGTGCCAATCCAGTAATAACGTTTGGTATAGTCTTGAACAATCGAGGATGTGTTTGTTTCCAAAAAAGGGAAAGACTGGATATGTCCCGTTCGGATGTTGAGCTTTTGTAATCCGTTCAGGCAAAGCAGTAGATCACCGTTTGTATCTTCGCACATGTAGTTTACGCATCCGTCGCCATTTTGGTGAAGGTCGAAGGCTTTTTGTAGGATTCCATGAGAAGAATATTGTAATAAAAAACCTTTCGTCCCGACGTAAATACGTCCGTCTGAAGCAGTAAACAGGTATGTGACGGTTTTATTTTTTATTTCCAGTTCCGGTAGAGGGGACATTCTGTAAGTGCATTTATCCAAAAGGTATACTCCGTTTTTGGTACCTAACCATAACCGTCCTTTTGTATCTTCTGTTATATGTAAGATATAATTGTTAGCTAATGCAGGATACGACCGTGAAGAGAATGTTTCGATAGTGTAGCCGTCATCTCGGCAAAGTCCGTCGATGGTACCATACCACATATACCCTTCCCGATCCTGATACATGTGATTTTCAGCATGAACCGGGAGATGGTCGGTTCGCGGCCATTCTATGACGGATTGTGCTTTGGTTTGAAGGCTGAAAAGAAAGATGAACAGCAAAACTGTTTTTTGTAGCATTCGTGTATGGATAGAGTAAGAGTTCATTTTTCAATGTATAATTCAGATTTTGTTTTTGAAGTCAATTAATTTCTTTCAAATGTATGACATTAAAATTATTTGACCAAGTTTAATCGGATGTTTTTTAGGGAAAGGGCCTTGTCAAGGCTGTACTTCTAAATAGGAGTATATTTCTTTTCGATAGTTTTGGCTCCCGTGTTCTACTTGTGCTTAAAAGAGTTCTTTTTCTCATGTTTACATAATATAGCAGTGGCGAGCGAGGCGCTTCTTCTTTTTTTGTGTACCTTTGCACATTATATTATTAAAACAGATTGTCATGACCCCTATATTTATAGCCGGTCCGTGTGTGATTGAATCCGCTGATTTGTTGGACGAGGTGGCGTGCGAGCTGGTTCGGATAAAGCAGAAATTTAATATAGAGATTTACTTTAAGGCTTCTTTTGATAAAGCCAACCGCACTTCGGTGCATTCTTATCGGGGCCCCGGATTGGAGAAGGGTTTGCAGATGTTGGGCGACGTGCGTGAGAAGCACGGCCTTAAACTTCTGACGGACATTCATGAAAGTTTTCAGGCCGATCCGGTGGGCGAAGTGGTGGATGTCTTACAGATACCGGCCTTTTTGTGTCGTCAGACCGATTTGTTGGTGGCGGTAGCCCGTACCGGTAAGATTGTCAACATCAAGAAAGCTCAATTCCTGTCGGGACTTGACATGAAATACCCCGTGGAAAAAGCGCAGGAGAGCGGAGCAAAGGAGATTTGGCTGACCGAGCGCGGCAATATTTACGGTTACAATAACCTGGTGGTGGATTTCCGTAATATTCCGGATATGAAAGCCTTTGTGCCCCGTGTGGTCATGGACTGTACGCACTCCGTACAACGTCCCGGCGCGGCAGGCGGAAAGACTGGCGGAAACCGTGAGTTCGTGCCGGCCATGGCCTTGGCGGCGAAAGCGTTCGGTGCAAACGGATATTTCTTCGAGACGCATCCCGATCCGGAGAAAGCCATGAGCGACGGCCCGAATATGTTGTATCTGAAAGATTTGGAAACCGTAATCGCATCATTGCTATGAGCCGAGTGAAAGATATTGCCGTCAAGTGCTTCCGCGACGAAGCCCAGGCCATTTTGGATTTGATACCTCAGTTGGATGAACATTTCGACGCAGCGGTGGATTTGATGCTCCGTTGTACCGGAAAGGTAATTATAACAGGAGTGGGCAAGAGCGGGCATATCGGTGCCAAGATGGCCGCTACGTTGTCAAGTACGGGAACACCGGCTTTTTTCATCAATCCGTTGGATGTCTTCCATGGCGATTTGGGAGTGATGACGCCCGATGATGTCGTCATAGCTATTTCCAACTCCGGCCAGACCGACGAACTCCTTCGTTTCATTCCTTATTTATTGGAACATCATATTCCTTTGATTGGTATTTCCGGAAATCCCGATTCTTTGTTGGCCAAGTATTCCACGTGTCATTTGGTGGTCAAGGTCAGCCACGAGGCTTGTCCTTTGAATTTGGCACCGACGTCTTCCACTACGGCTACTTTGGCCATGGGCGATGCTTTGGCCTGTGCGCTCATCGAGATGCGTCATTTTCAGGCAAAGGATTTTGCACAGTTCCATCCCGGCGGGACGTTGGGCAAGCGTCTCTTGACCACGGCGCATGACGTGATGCGCAGCAACGACTTGCCGGTCATACCTCCCGGAATGAAGTTGGGCGAGGCCATTATCCATGTGAGCAAGGGAAAGTTGGGATTATGTGTGGCGCAAGTGGATGGTAAGGTTGTCGGATTGATAACGGACGGTGATGTGCGGCGTGCTATGGAAAGTTTGCAGGATAAGTTCTTTAACGTCCCGGTGGAGCAGGTGATGACGCGTACGCCGAAATGCGTGTCGCCGGATACCAAGATTGCCAAGATTCAAGATATTATGCACAATAACAAGATACATACGGTTTTGGTTGTGGATGAAGACCGGCATTTGTTGGGGGTGGTAGACCACTTCAGTTGTATGTTCTGACGGGTGGGTAACGGTATGAATTTCATAAAAAAAGGATAGAATGCCTCGGCCCGGGTCGAGGCGAGGAAGCGATAATGAGTAAGTGGCGTGTTATATTCTGTGGCGTTTTGCTGTCAATGGGGCTTGTGTCTATGGCACAGGCAAGCCTGAGCGATTCTCTTACGGTAGAGGATTTAAAGGAAAACGGTGTGTTGTTTACGCCCCACAACCGCGTGACGTTGTTACCGAGCGGCGCGGAAAAGTTTGAAGACATGTTCAAAGCCATAGAGCAGGCCCGTCATTATATCTATCTGGAATATTTCAATTTCCGTAGTGATTCTATCGGAAAAGCGTTGTTTACCTTATTGGATAAAAAAGTACGCGAAGGGGTTAAGGTCAGGGTGATTTACGATGATTTTGGTAATGTCAGCAACGACCGTCCCTTGCGGAAAAGACATCTAAGGCAATTAAAGAGCCGTCATTTTGAAGTAGTCGTATTCGATCCCATCGTGTTTCCTTGGGTGAACCATGCCTTGCATCGTGACCATCGCAAGATTGTGGTTATCGACGATAAGGTGGTGTACACCGGAGGAATGAATGTGGCCGACTATTATATCCATGGCCGTCCGGAGTTCGGTAAATGGAGGGATATGCACATGCGTCTGGAAGGTGATTGTGTACCTCTTTACCGACGTATATTCTGTGAGATGTGGGAGCGTTGTACCGGCGACAAGATAGACAGTTTGGAATACCAGACGGACAGTCTGGCCTTCCAGACCGACTTCCGGGGATTGAAAGAGACGGCCTGCGCGGATTCTTCCGGCGTTCTTTTGGGCGTGGCTAATCGTGAGCCGAAGAGGAGTCCGGCCATTATCCGCAGGAGTTATATAGACGCAATCGACAATGCGCAAAAACGGATACAGATTGTAAACCCCTATTTTACTTTGGTGCCCAGTGTGAAGAAGGCCTTATATCGTGCGTTGAAGCGTGGGGTGAAGCTTGAGGTCATGTTGTCTACCAAATGTGACGTTCCCGTCATGCCCGATGTGGCGGCCTACCATGCCAAAAGGTTGATGAAGCGAGGGGCCGACATTTATTATTATGAAGACGGGTTCCATCACTCGAAAGTCATGATGGTAGACAGTACGTTTTGTACGGTGGGGTCGGCTAATCTGAATAGCAGGAGCTTGAAGTTCGACTATGAAGTGAACGCTTTTATCGTCGATTCCTGTACGACTCGCGAATTACAGTCTATTTTCGAGGCAGACAAATACCATTCTACGTTACTCACTCCGGAGAATTGGAAAAAGCGACGCTCTTTCGGACGCCGCTTTATGGGATGGTTCTACCATCTTCTCATTCCCCTGATTTGATTTTTACATTCAGCTTTCCGGTGCCGGTTGGAGAATGTCCCGCATCAGGCTGATGTCCAAATCGTTCAATCCGTGTAGGAGCAATTCTTTCCGGTCTTCGTCAAAGGGGGATAGCAAAGGCTGTGTCGTATCCTTCCTTTTGCTACGGTAGAGTTGGAGGTAGTTCCGGTAATGGGCGATGGCTTCCGTCGTTTGCTTCAGGCACCACGTCGTATGTCCGGCATTGAGATAGTCTTCCCACGTCACCTTATCCTGTTGCAGTATTTTCCGGTAGTACTTGTCTGCCTGTTCCAGACGTCCCATCTTGAAGTTGCACCAGGCGATGGCTCTCCACGACGGTACCACCCTTTCCCCTTTGTATTCCAATTCATAAAAGCGTTGGGCGGCTTCTTCGTAGCGTTCGAGTTGCATCAGGCATAATCCGATTTCCGAAATCAGGCGGGTGTCGCCCGGGTTCATCTCTTCCAAGCCCTTCAGGCAGTCGAGTTCCTGTTCATAGCGTCCCAAGGCGGAATAACACAGATACATTTGTTTCAGAATCCATTCGTTGTCCGGACTCAACAGGTCGGCTTGCTGATAATAGTATATGGCCTTGCTCGGACGGTCGGTGTGCTGATAGCAAAAGGCCACTTTTTGTAGCGTTTCGGCATCTGCCGTTTCGTGTTTGAGCGCCTCTTCCATGTAGGCAATGGCATCCTGGTAATATTCCCTTTTCATAAGGAATGAGGCCATCTCGCGCAAGTAAGCCGGTGTTTTCAACATGCTTTCCAATACCGTATAACGGGTGAACAACTGGTCTCTTTTGAACGGGTCGTCGAATTGTGTCTTACGCGGATGAAGTTTAAAGAAACGGTACAAATCCTGCAAATAGCTACGGTAGACGGAACCGATGTTCATGCTTTCCTTGGCTACATCCCGGAGACCTTCTTCGTTGCCTTCTATCTGTGAGCCGATTTGGGAAATCATCATATCCCGTTGCGAAGGGGCTATTTGGTTGAGCATCATGCAAAGCGAATATTTGTCCGATTCGCAGAAGTTACCGGCTTCCATAAGCATTTGTATCGGATTGTGCCGTATACCCGGAGGGAAGATGCTTTTCACTTCCGGCCGCCGTTTGTTGAATGGCGTGAACCAGTGTGCGACGGATTGGAAGAACGAGAAGCCTTTGAGCGCGGAGAAGGTTCCTAAGTTGATGTCTATCCCTTCCTTACCCATGGCAATGATTTCTTTCATGTTGTCGGCCAACTGTTTGTTGCCCCGCATCTTTTCCCATTCCGCATTCGGTTCTCCACGCAAGGCCTTCGCCAAATCTTCCTCCATTTGCTCGAATCCCATTTTATTGCGTTGGTAGTTCCGGCTTCTGAGTAAATCGGGAAAGATTTCATTTTGCAATTTCCTTTCGGCCTTAGCCGTTTCCAGACTGAGTAGGAATTGCTGTTGCAGGAGGATGAGTTCCCCTTTGAGGCGTTCGTCCTGCGCCAGCAATGATAGTCCGTCCGAGAGGTCGGGATAGTAGACAAAGCGCTTTTCGTATTGCATGTAGGTCCACACGGCGGCCGTCATGGCCCGTGCACGGACTTTTGTATGTTCCGTCCGGCAGAAATGAAGCAACAGGCGGTATTTTTGCGGGTCGAAATATCGTTGTATGTTCAGCATGACGGCACTGATGAGCAAGGCTTGTTCATCGACTTCCTGCCGTTCTATGAAGCTTTTCAGTTTTTCCGCGTCGGCTGCATGGAAAAGAGGGGCGGTCCAGATATACTCGAACAGCCTGTCGTATGCGTTGTAGAAACTGTTCTCCTCAGCTTCTCCCGTAGAGGTCTTCCCGCGCTCCTCTGACAATTTTTCCCGTAATAAATCGGCCGTTTCGAGCCATTGGTCGAAAGAGGCCGTCTGGTCGGTATCACAGCGATTGTACGTTTCCGCGTACAGGTCGTTTTCGTAACGGACATGGTAGAGCCGTGCGGACTTGTCGAGCAACGTGAACGCTCGGTGGGTCAGGTTGCGGTGGACAAGGGCCTGTTGAGGGTCCGTGCCACCCTGTGATATGAAGGTGAGCATCATGCCATAGTCCTGTTGTACGGATTCCAGTTCACGGTTCAGTTCCGGATTCTCGGTATTGAACAAAATCCCCCGGATACAGTTCAGGGCGTCGTGCATGCGGCGTGAGGTGAGTGCCTCTACGGCATCTTGATAAAGAAGTTCAAAGCTTTTCCTATCCATAAGTTTAAGGGATGAATGGTGTGTGGATGAGCGTGTCGCCCGTATATTCTGGCGTAATCAAATGTCGGTAAGTCAAGAAACGGAGAGCAGTGGCCACATTGCCTTTTTCCGCCTTTTGGGCTTGAGGATAAGCCGGTATTTTCAGGGAATCTATCGTTTCCGGTTCTACAGGGTAGCCGAGCAAGATGTTCCGTATGCTGTCCGTTTGTTCCTTGCGGTTAATTTGTTCCACGGCTTTGTTGTAGCCTTGCAGCAGCAAGCGCATTTGTTCCGATTTCCTTTTGTCGGTCACAACGTCGGACGATACCATGAAAGCCATGAGCCGTATGTGTGGCTTCCGGCTGTCGTAGATGCTCCTATGGCCTTTCAGCTTGGCTTGTGTGATATACGGTTCGGGAAGGAAAGCCGCATCTATCGTGGCATTGTTCAGCATGTCGTATCGGAGCCGGATGTCGTTGATTTGGGGATGGTAGACCGTGGACGGTTCCAGACGTGCCTGCCCGATGACCGTGTCTAACAACAGGTCTGTCACCGAGTGGCGGGCCATGGCCACCATCCGTTCCTTTAGATGCTTGGTCTGTCGTATGCGTCTGCTTTTGGCCGTCAACAATTCATGATGTCCGTCCGCCTGCATGAATACGTACAGGCCGGTGCCTTTGCTTTGCATCCATGCCGCACGAATCAGATCCGTGTAGGACACATCCACGTGTCTGCGGGCGAAAGCCGTATCACAGTCCATTTGGGCATTGAAAGTTTGCAGGCGGATGTCCAGACCTAATTCTTTGAACAGTCCGCACCGCTGGGCATAGTAGAACGGCAGGCAGTCCAAGGTCGGCATCAAGGCCACCTTAAGGGCTAAGGAATCTTGACGCGTTTTCCCGGTCTGCGAGGTAGCCGTATCGTTCTGTCCGGAATGGCATCCGCACACGATACCTAACAAGAGGAGTAGGGGAATTAACTTCTTCATGGAGTTTTGGAATGAAGAAGGGCAACCCGTATGCACAAGTCGCCCTTCGTATTTCAGAATGTCCGCCGGGACGGATTAACCTTTGATGGCTGCGATACCCGGGAGGATTTTGCCTTCGATGGCTTCGAGCAGAGCACCGCCGCCCGTAGAAATGTAAGAAACCTGGTCGGCCATGCCGAACTTGTTGATACATGCTACGGAATCACCACCACCGATGAGTGAGAACGCACCGTTTTTGGTAGCTTCGGCAATAGCTTCGGCAATGGCGCGCGAACCGGCTGTGAAGTTATCGAATTCGAATACGCCGGCAGGACCGTTCCACAGAATCGTCTTGGCTCCCTTGATGGCTTCGGCAAAAGCTTTCTGAGTAGCCGGACCTGCGTCCAGACCTTCCCAGCCTTCGGGAATGTCGTTGGCCGGAACCACTTGTGTGTGTGCGTCATTGGCAAAAGCGTCGGCAGCCACGCAGTCCGTACCCAATACGAGGTTTACGCCTTTGGCCTTCGCCTTTTCGATGATATCGAGAGCCAACTGCAATTTGTCGTCTTCGCAGATGGAGTTACCGATCTTGCCGCCCTGGGCTTTGGCAAAAGTATAAGTCATACCGCCGCACAGAATCAGGTTGTCCACCTTGTCCATCAGGTTTTCGATGATACCGATTTTGGTAGAAACCTTAGAGCCGCCCATGATGGCCGTGAACGGACGTTTGATGTTGCTCAATACGTTGTCTACAGCGTTCACTTCTTTCTCCATCAGATAGCCGAGCATCTTGTTGTCGGCATCGAAATAGTCGGCGATGACAGCCGTAGAAGCATGTTTGCGGTGAGCTGTTCCGAACGCGTCGTTTACGTAGCAGTCTGCGTATGAAGCCAATGTCTTGGCAAACTCTTTCTGAGAAGCCTTCATGGCCTTTTTGGCATCTTCGTAAGCAGGGTCTTCCTTGTCGATGCCTACAGGTTTGCCTTCTTCCTCAGGATAGAAGCGGAGGTTTTCCAACAACAGCACTTCGCCCGGTTTCAATGCTGCGGCAGCGTCAGCGGCCTTGGCGCAATCGGGAGCGAATTTTACGGCTACGCCCAATTTCTCTGAAACGGCGTCTACAATCTGGCTCAAAGAAAACTTCGGGTTCACTTTGCCTTTCGGCTTGCCCATGTGGCTCATGATGATGAGCGCACCGCCGTCGGCGAGGATTTTCTTCAGCGTAGGCAATGCTCCGCGAATACGGGTATCGTCTGTAATCTTACCGTTCTCATCCAAGGGGACATTGAAGTCCACACGTACGATTGCCTTCTTGCCGGCAAACTTGTAATTGTCAATAGTCATAATTTTAAATCTTTATTTAAAGGTTTTCTGTCGTTTCCTTCTTAATATAATGCTTTTACAGCACTGCAAAATTATACTTTTCCGTCCATATTTGCAAGAAAGCAGACCCTTTATTTGCGGAGGACGGGCTACGTTTTCACGCGGTGTTTCCGCCCGTCATGCCACGGGTCGTTTATGGTTGGGCGGAAGGGCGTGCCGCTCCGTGGGTACGCAGGTAATGCCGGCATATCATTTTCAGTCCGCAGACCTCGCATTTGGGCGTACGTGCCGTGCAGGTATAGCGTCCGTGCAGGATGAGCCAGTGGTGGGCTTTGGGGATAATGGGGTCGGGGAAATAGCGTACCAGTTGCTTTTCCACGCTGTAAGGCGTGGTACAAGTATCCGGGACGAGTCCGATGCGGTGGCTCACGCGGAACACATGAGTGTCTACGGCCATGGCGGCTTTTTCAAACACGACGGCTTGGATGACATTGGCCGTCTTACGTCCTACGCCGGGCAGCTTGACCAACTCATCCAAATCGGAAGGAACCTCGCTGTGGTAGTTTTCCACCAGCATGCGCGCCATCCCTACCAGATGCTTGGCTTTGTTGTTGGGATAACTCACGCTGCGGATATATTCATAAATGGTTTCCGGCGTGGCGGCGGCCATGGCTTCCGGAGTGGGGTAGTCGCGGAAGAGCGGAGGGGTAATCATGTTGACCCGTTTGTCCGTACATTGGGCGGAAAGTATGACTGCTACCAACAGTTGGAACGGGTCGTGGTAGTGCAGTTCGGTTTCAGCCACGGGGATTGCTTGTTCAAAATAAGCAATGACGCGGTCATAGAGTTCTTGCTTTTTCATTTTCTCTTGCTGTTTACAGGCAAAGACAGGGCAAACCGAATGCCGTGAAGCTGGCTTCAGATTGCCGGAATACAGCCTATTTCGTGCAAAAGTAAGGAAAATATGCGAGGCTTGCTACTTTGCGGAACGGAAAAAACAGCATGATAGTCTAATTCTTTACAAAAAACGGGGTGCAAGAGGTTCCCGTACGAACGTCAGGAGGTCGTAAAAACGTTTGGCTGAGATTGACTTTTCAATCTCAGCCAAATGATTTTTCATTCGGCGCAGAAATATTTTCTGTTCTGCTGAGGCAAATTTTATGTTGTTATTTGATTGAAAATCAGAAGTATGTAAGATGGTCTGTGTTTTTCCTTTTTACGGGTTTGGACGAAAGGAAAAAGATAGATACAGATTCAACACCGGTTCATCGCCTGTAAGGTTGTTCCGTATTCTTCTATTTGTGAGAAGTATTTCCAGTGCTTGTCTTGTTTGTATTTCTCTGTAGAACCTTGCGGGATGTGGAGCCGGCAAACGTTGAACCTGATGCCTCCGAAGGTGTCGGCATGGATGGAGGCCGGTTCCGCAGCTTGGCAATAAATGGTTTTCAGGCCGGCACAGCCGTAAACGGCTTTTTCGCCCATCATATAAAGTGAAGACGGAAGGTGGAGCTCTTTCAGTACGAAGCAATTCATGAGGCATTTGGACGGAATGACTTCGCATCCCTCCAATATACGCAGGACGGAAAGGCTGTGGGGAAGGTAATAGTTTGTTTCCTTTCCCGTTTCGTTATCCTGGCTTATTTTCCGCATCTCGATGTCGGGGGTAGTCCCGAAGAGTTCGCCGAAGTTGGAGAAGGTGGCCGGAGTGCCGCAGGCCGGAAAAGGGACGGTCAGAGTCTTTAGCGAGCGGCAGCCTGAGAATATGTGTTTGCCTAAATGATGTACGGAAGGAGGAATGGTTATTTGTTCCAACGCATGGCAGTCGGCGAAAACGCGGTCGCCGATATGGACGATTTTGTCCGGAATGTCGATACGTGTAAAGCTGTTGCATCCTTCGAATGCGGAATTGCCGAGATAGACCACGGAGGAGGGCAGCGAGACAGAAGGGAGGGAAATACAGCCGGTAAAACTGTTGCTTTTGAGTTGCAGCAGTCCCTCGGGGAGCTTTACTTCCGTCAGGCTTTTACAATCGGCAAACACTTGGCTTCCCAGCAGGATGGCATTGTCGGGTATGGATATGCGGTTAAGGCCGTGGCAAGAACAGAAAGCGGCTTTACCTATACTTTTGAGTGTGGTGGGCAAGGTGAGTTCCTGCAAGTGGTAACAATGCGCAAAAGCGTAGTCCTTGATGTGTTTCACTCCTTCGGGCAGAAGAACGGAGGGCAGACTTTTACAATAGGCGAAGGCGTGCTGTCCTATGCCTGTCAGTGTGTCCGGAAGTTGGACGCTCGACAAAGACTTGCAGTAACTGAAGGCCTGGAAGCCGATGTAAGTGATACCGTGGGCGACGACCACTTTCCGGATATGGTTCAGATGGCTTTCCCACGGAACTTCTTTTTCGCCGAAGAAATCGTAAAGGGGGCCTGTGCCGGTGATGCGTAGTTCTCCGTTTTCCGGATTCAGGTTCCATTGAGCATGATCTCCGCATGAACCGGAATACGATTCGTGAGAGGATGATTCTAGCCTTTTGGGAAAGAATATTTGTGAAAGGATGTTTTTGACTTTAGCCATTTGTCTATGCTGATTTGATTTATATTCCATCATTTATTGCCCGTTATATATTTGTGGAGAAAAAGGGATTAAGAGTAGAAGGCAATACTTGATATAAATATTGCGCAGCTTCCATCCCGTTTTTCTAATGTTGAGGTCCTGAGAAAACCCTAAGTCTGGAAAAACGGGAATGGAAGCCTGCGCATAACACAGGCATCCACCCGCACTTTCTCATCAGACTTGTTTTTGAAATTTCTCAGGTTTCAACATTGATAAGAATATGCAGTAAATGCAATTTTGTATCCACAAAGAGGATGCGTCCCGACGCTCCGGTCTACATCACATCGGCAAAATTAAACATTTTTTCTCTAATAAGATGAAAAAGATAAGGAAATTTTTTATGCGGATAAAAATAGTGAAAAATCCAAAGGCCGTTACAGGGAACTTTGGATTTTCCACAGGAGGGGGATGCCCTGCGGCAATGGACTGAAATGATAGAGGTTTAATATTCAGTCTTGTCTGCCGTGTTGCGCCATAGGTCGAAAGCTGCGATGGCTTCTTCGGGCAGCAGTTCTTCCATGGCTTTCTTGCGGTTTTGACGGGGGAGAGCCAGTTCTTCGTAGATAAAGGAATCGTCGAATCCGATGTCGGCTGCGTCATCCTTATTGTTACCGTAGTATATTTTGTCGAGATGCGCCCAGTATATGGCGCCGAGACACATCGGGCAAGGCTCGCAGGATGTGTATATTTCGCAACCGCTAAGGTCGAAGGTGCCTAGTCGGCGGCAGGCTTCACGAATGGCGCTGACTTCCGCATGAGCCGTAGGGTCGTTGTGGGCAGTCACCCGGTTTACTCCGGTTGCGACGATTTCATCTCCTTTTACGATGACGGCGCCGAACGGGCCGCCGCCGTTTTTTACGTTTTCTACTGAAAGCTCAATGGCTTTGCGCATAAATTCTTTGTTTCCCATACGCTTTGTTTTTAGTATGTTGTGAGTGAAAAGAGAGGAACGGTATTTACGGGTTCTTCCTCCGCTTTTTGGGAATGAATACCCGAAATACGTCCCGCCACGTGTTGAAGTCCCGTTTCAGTCCGATTCCGACACCTTGAGTGGTCAGCGACGATTTGGTGAAGTAGCGGTCGTTGGTTTTGCTGTATGCTTTCAGGCTTACGTTTCCGCTTGGGGTCAGCAACCACTGCAGGTCGAAGTCGCCGATGAAGTTACCGTTCGGATTGGTGCTGTTGTCCCGGTAACCGAAATTTCCGTTGATGAGCAGGCGGTTGTTGAGCAGCCGTCCGGAGAGCAGTCCTTCTACGTCCATGTCGCTCCATCCCGTTTCGCCCGTGCTGAGGTTCGTCCCGATGTTCCAGTTGCTGTTGTTGCCGAGCAGCGTGGAAAGCATTTGGTTGAGTTGCCCGCTCAGAGTAGAGGACAACAATGACTTCATGGCTACGGAGGATTGGCTTTGTTCCGTGTTGCTGTAATCGTAAGTGTAGAAACGCCCGATACCGAGGAGGTAAATCACCTGCATGTTTTTTTCTTCTTCCGTGCTGATGAGGCTGCGCACCATCTGTTTCTCGTCTTCATTGACGTTGGGCAGGTCGAAGTCGAAACTGATTTGAGGAGACTGTGCCTTTCCGCCGAGGTTCATCAGGCAGTTCACGCGTACGTTGTTTTGGCTGAAAGTGGAGCGTGCGCTCAGGTCGTTCAGCGATACGGAGGGTACGGTGTAGACGGCTTGCAGGTTGAGGTCGGCTTGGACGGGCGGACCGCCGAATACGATGGTTCCGCCGGGATTGAAAATAAAGTCCTTGCGAATGACGTCCTGCAACGAGAGCTTATAGATACCATGGTCTATGGTGTACGTGCCATACATGGTGAAGTCTCCTTTATTATAATAGTTGGCGCGGATGTTTCCGTGTCCGTTCAAGGCGATGTAGTCACCGGCTTTCGGGTCCATAAGAATCTTCATGGTGGCTTCCGGTGTCAGGTTGAGGCGGAAATTGATGCGCATGTCCGATTCCGGCTCCGGAAGGGGGGTGCCGCCTGGGGTATGGGAATGTCCGTCGATACTGTCCTGATGGGTCTTGTAGGTGATAAACTGGTTGTCTGTCAAAGTCGTTGGAGAGGACAGGTTGTAGACGAACATGGTGTTTTCTTCGGGGCGGGCGTCGATGTTGATGTTCAGGTTGCCCGGCTGTCCGTTGAACCCGATTTTTCCGGTGGCGTATGCCGTTCCGCAGAACACTTCGTCTCCGAAATCCTTGACGTCATACCCCAGAATGTTGTAAGCGTCGATGTCGAAATCGAAACGCATGTGGGAGAGGTTGGAATGTTGGAGCACACCGTTGACTACGGCGTAGTGCTCGTCTTTGCCGGGAGTGCCTTGCCGATCATAAACCATGGCATTGCGGAAATAAATGTTGTCCGGGCGCAGAATGACGGAGTCGTTGACGAGGCGGTAGTCCACTTCGGTTGCGTTGACTTTCATTCCTCCCTCGCTGACCAGCATGTCGCCTTCCAGATTGATACCTTTGAACGGACCGAATACGCGGGTCCATCCCGAAGCTCGTCCGTGCAAACCGGTGAATATGCCGTCTGTGTAGTGGTTCAGAAAAGCCAGGTCTATGTTTTCGGTACGAATCATCAGGTCGAGGCCTCCCTTGGGGGCGGCGCCGATTCGGATGTCTCCGTCCACACTGGTCATGCTGCTGTGGGCCGGGTCTGACATGCGTGCGTGCAGGAAAATTGCATTTTTCTCCTTCTCCCAACCACCGTGCAAGTTCATTTCGCCCAAATAAGCTTGGTTGAAAGTGAAGTTCCGTACATGGAGGTGGGCATCCACTTCGGGGCTTTTCATCAGGTTGGCTGCGTAGGCCCGTCCGGTGGCTTGTCCGGCAAAATCCACGGTGTGGAAATTAATGATGTTGAAGATGTATTCCAGATTGATGTCTTTCAGATCGACCGTCAAGGAATCGCCCGGATTGCCCGATACGTTACCGTTGAGAATCAGGTGACGGTCACCTTGTTCGATGGCGAATCCGTTGATGTTGACCAAGCCCGGCGCGGCATGTACGCTGGAGGCATGTACGTTCCAGACCGAGTCGTTGACGATGATTTGCGAGGGATGGAATTCGATGTCGGTCAGCATCTTCTTTTCTTCGTTTCGGGTGAACCGGGTGTCGGCCGAGATGGAACCTTGATAGATTTTTTCGGCGTGGTTGGTCCAATTCAGTCCTGTGTAGACATTGTCATGGGCGGCGCGGGCCAACAGTCTGAAGTCCACGGGGGCTTTGCCGATTTGCTTTTTGAAATCGACGGTACAGGTGAGGGAATCGTTGACACGGCCGGCCAGAATCCGTATGTCGTCCAATTGCTGCCCGTTGTAGTTGAACGACGGGATGGACGCATTGAAGTCCAGTTCCTCGGTACGGCTGTTGAAATAACCGTTGATGTGTCCGGCTTTCGGGATTTGCAAAGGGATGCCGAAAATCTTTTCAATAGGCTCCGTATGGTCGATGTGCATGTACAAGGCCACTTCGTCCGGCGTGTCTTTTTTAAGCTGAGGTGCCTTGACGAAAGACGGGATATAGGCATGGATCAGTTTCCGGCTGTGGGCGATTAACGTGCCGAGCCTGAAATCTCCCTCCATTTCTGCACGCAGAAAATCGCTGTGGAGCGAGAGATTGCGCTTACCTTGTCCGTAGGTTGCCTTAAAACATATCGGTCCCGTGGTATAGTCTTCCTCCGATGTAGACATGCGGAAACCGTTCAGGCAGACGAGCCCTTCCATATTTTCAATGTTGTTGCCCCTGAAGTCGGCCTGTATGTCGCCTTGGAACACCGTTCCGGCATATCGGGGTGTGAGGGCGAGAGCGTGCGGGGCGAAATGGCGGACGGAAGCTTCCGCTTTAATATAAGGTGTGGATGAATGTAAGTTGACTTCTCCTTTCGTCGTAAGCGCAAGGTGAGGATCGTTGATGTTTACGTTGCCGGCGAATCCCCCTTTTCGGTAATCCACGTCGACTGTGATGTCGTGGTAGTCGTAATGGTTATAAGACAGGCGGCCGATGGTCCCTTGAAGCGAAAAAGCGGGATAGGCACCGGAACGCAGGAGTCCTTTGCCCGATAAGTCGAAGGCCGTCTCGCCGAATTGCTCTTCCCGTCCCGTCAGCTTGCCGAGTTGGAATCCGGGAGTATGCACTTCCGCTTCAATTTCGTTTCCTTTGGCGAAAGAGCCAGACAAGGCCAGGGAACCTAAATCAGTATGTAAATTAAGATGGCTTTTGAGATACTGGGAACGATAGGACAGGGCACCTGTGACTTCTAATGTACCGATAGCCTGTAAATAAGGTGAAATGGAAATCTTGTCGTTTGAAGTCCATTCAGACAGTTGCTTGAGGCCGGCCGGGGTGATTCGCAGGTTCCGGATGTCGGCTTTTATCGTTCGTTGGGCCGGATTTTCGAGGTGACGGATAGTCAATGGGGCTTCGAGCACCATGCTCCGGTCGGGTGTGTAAAGTGCGAACTTGTCTATCAGGATTTGTTTGAGGTTTCCGCTGAACTGCGCTTCGGCAGCTAACGTCGGTAGCTCTTCAAGTACATGGTTTTGAACTGATTTGGGGTAAAAGGGGATGAAGTCGGCGAAAGAGAATGTTCCCTGCTCGATGCTGCCTTGAAACGTGAAATCCTGATACCGCCCTTTTCCGTTCCCTTCTTTTATATGGCGGTAGCTCATAGTGACCGGATGGAGGGCTAACCGGGAATGGGGCAGCTCGATGGTAAAATGGTCGAGCTGTGCTTTTTCCCGGTTGGCCGTAATCTTGAAAGACAGTTGTTTAAGCTGTAGGCCGGAGTGTTCTTCAAAGGAGAACTTCTTGACGTTCAGGTTCAAGGAATCCGCCGTATAGCTTTTCAGTGAAAGCGTGGCACTGATTTTGTCCAACACGATGTGGTCCGGATTAAAACGGCCGGGAGTAGGAGACTTGTCATAACGGTGCCACGACAGTTTACCCCGCCGGACAAGTACGGAATTGATGCGAAGGTTCGGGTTGGAAGGCAGACTGTCTTTTTTCGCGAAAATGTCTATGAGAAACTGGAAGTTCGGCTTTTCCTTCTGCGTGCGTTGGTAGAGGTGGATGTCGAATCCGTAGAGTTGGACATTTGAAATGGATATTTTGCCGTGTAGCAATGAGGTCAATTCTATTTTGGCCGACAGGCGGGCTGCTTTCAGCAAATCCTTTTTCTTCTGGTCTTTAATGCGTACGTCGTCGAGAATGATACGGTTGAAATATCCCAAGTCCACCCGGCCGATAGAAAGCTCTGTATGTAAAATATCTTTCAATGCTTCCGAGATGAGGAACGTGACACCTCTTTGCACTGCCGGAACGTGGAGTAGCGCAACCGACAACAGGTAGAAGCCCACGACTATACCTGCGAGTACTCTGAATATTTTCCTTAATCTTTTAATATGACCCTTATTTATGCGACAAAATTACTATTTTCTTTTTAGAATTCTTCACTTTGTCATATTTTTAATGTAATTTTGCGACGTTTTAATTAAAACCAGTTTATTTAATCCTATAATAATGGCAAATGTAATTAAATTACGTAAGGGCCTTGACGTGAATCTCAAGGGTAAAGCTGCCAAGGAGGAGTTTCAGGTGAAGAAACCGGCTGTCTATGCATTGGTGCCGGACGACTTTACGGGAATGAAGCCCAAGGTAGTAGTCAAAGAGAACGACGTGGTGAAGGTCGGGGATAGCTTGTTTGTGGACAAGAACCATCCTGAAATCAAGTTTGTCTCTCCCGTGAGCGGACGGGTAACCATGGTGGAGCGTGGCGACCGTCGTAAAGTGTTGAGCGTGCGTGTGGAAGCCGATGCGGAGCAGCAGTATGTGGATTTTGGCAAGAAGAATGTGGGTCAGATGACAGCTCAGGAGGTGAAAAACCTTCTTTTGGAATCGGGCTTGTTCGGTTTCTTCAGGCAACGTCCCTACGACGTGACGGCAAATCCGTCCGACACTCCGAAAGCTATCTTTGTTTCCGCTTTCAACTCCATGCCGCTTGCAGCCGATTTCGAATATGTGTTGCGGGGACGTGAGGCTGATTTCCAGGCCGGACTCGATGCTTTGGCCAAAATGGCGAAAACTTACTTGGGCGTAAGCTCGAAGCAGACGGCTACGGCGTTGACTGCAGCCAAGAACGTGGAAATAAACTTTTTCGACGGACCGGCGCCGGCCGGAAACGTAGGCGTGCAAATCAACCACATTTCTCCTATAAACAAGGGTGAAGTCGTTTGGACACTCGGTGCGGAAGAGGTGATTTTCATCGGTCACTTGCTGAATACAGGACGTTTGGACTTTACCCGCGTAATTGCATTTGCCGGTTCGGAAGTGAAGAATCCGGCCTATTGCAAAATGACGATAGGACAGCAACTGAGCACCTTAATCGAAGGTAACGTGACGACGGGCAAGAGCCTGCGTGTGATAAACGGCAATGTGATGACCGGCGTGAAGACCTCGGCCGACGGCTTCTTGGGTGCCCATGTGACGGAAGTGAACGTGATTCCCGAAGGAGACGACGTGCACGAGATTTTCGGTTGGATCATGCCGCGTTTCAACGATTACTCTTCCAGCCGTGCTTACATGAGTTGGTTGATGGGCAAGAAGGAGTATGCGCTTGACGCTCGTGTGAAAGGCGGAGAACGCCACATGATCATGTCGGGCGAATACGACCGTGTATTCCCGATGGACATCTTCCCCGAACAGTTGGTAAAAGCCATTATCACCGGCGACATAGACCGCATGGAAGCTTTGGGCATCTATGAGGTGGCTCCGGAGGACTTTGCCTTGTGTGAGTTCGTAGACTCTTCCAAACTGGAGGTGCAGCGCATCGTCCGTGAAGGCTTGGATATGCTTCGCAAGGAGATGGCTTAATTAATTTCATCACAGGTTTAAATGATTTAAATAATGAACGCGTTAAGAAAATATCTTGATAAGATAAAGCCGAACTTTGAAGAGGGCGGCAAGCTTCACGCATTTCGTTCTGTGTTTGACGGTTTCGAGACTTTCCTGTTCGTGCCGAATACCACGTCGAAGTCGGGAGTGAACGTACATGATGCGATAGACAGCAAGCGTATCATGATTTTTGTGGTTATAGCGTTGTTACCGGCTTTGTTGTTCGGTATGTACAACATCGGGTATCAGAATTATGCGGCCGCCGGAGTGGACGGGACATTCTGGGAAATGTTCGGTTTCGGTTTGTTGGCCGTGTTGCCTAAGATCATCGTGTCCTACGTGGTGGGTTTGGGCATCGAGTTCATCGTGGCCCAATGGAAGCACGAGGAGATTCAGGAGGGTTATCTGGTAACGGGTATCCTGGTTCCGATGATCGTGCCGGTCGATTGTCCGTTGTGGATTATCGCGATAGCTTGTGCTTTTGCCGTAATTTTCGCCAAGGAAATTTTCGGAGGTACGGGTATGAACATTTTCAATGTCGCTTTGATTACCCGTGCGTTCCTGTTCTTTGCCTATCCTACGGCAATGAGCGGCGATGCTTGCTGGGTGGCCAAGGAAAGCATTTGCGGTTTGGGAAATGATTTGCCTGATACGTTTACGATGGCCACTCCTTTAGGAGAAGCGGCTACCGGTACGGTGCCGGCTTTCTCTTGCGACCAGGTTATCGGTTTGATTCCCGGTTCTATCGGTGAGACCAGCGTGATAGCTATAGCTATCGGTGCAGTGATTCTTTTGTGGACGGGTATTGCCAGTTGGAAGACGATGTTCAGCGTGTTTGTCGGAGGTGCACTCATGGCTTGGATTTTCAATGTCAGTGGGATGGAAGGTAACGCCGGTGCTGCCATGCCTTGGTATCAGCATCTGGTATTGGGCGGCTTCTGTTTCGGCGCCGTGTTCATGGCTACCGACCCCGTGACTTCGGCACGCACTGAGACCGGTAAATACATTTACGGTTTCCTCATCGGTGCCATGGCTATTATTATTCGTGTGTTGAATCCGGGTTATCCCGAAGGTATGATGCTCGCCATCTTGTTGATGAACTTGTTTGCTCCGCTGATCGACTATTATGTCATCCAGAGTAATATCGACAAGCGGGCTAAACGTGCAATTAAAAAATAATAAAGGAACTATGGCTACAAAGAAATTCAAATGTAAAGTGTGCGGTTACATCCATGAGGGTGACGCTGCGCCTGAAAAGTGCCCCGTGTGTCAGGCTCCAGCTTCTGAGTTTGAAGAAATCGTGGAGGCCGGAGGAACGGAGAAACCGGCGAAGAAAGGGCTGAACACCGACGGTAATACTTATACCATTATATATTCATGTATTGTGGTCGTTATCGTAGCTTTCTTGTTGGCTTTCGTTTCCAAGGTTTTGGAACCGCAGTCGATGGCTAACGTACGTATCGACAAGAAAAGTCAGATTCTGGCTGCTTTGAATCTTCGTGATGTGGAGAAAACCGAAGTGGAAAAAACATACGACGAGGTCGTAGTGGCTGATGAAATCATCGACAAGGACGGCAACGTGGTGAAAGACGGTGCTTCCAAGGATGCAGACGGTTTTTCCGTAGAAGACAAAAACATCTCGGACAGCAACCTCCCGCTGTACGTATGTAAGGTGAACGGAGAAACCAAATATGTCATTCCCGTGACAGGTAAAGGTCTGTGGGATGCGATTTGGGGATATGTGGCTTTAAATGCCGACAAGAACACCATTTATGGAGTATATTTTACCCATAAGGGCGAGACGGCCGGTCTGGGTTCTATCATTACGGAATACGATAAATTCCAGAAGCAGTTCGAGGGTAAGAAGCTGATGAATGACGACAAGTCTGCCGTAGCCATCAGCGTGGTGAAGAAAGGTAAAGTCGTGAACGGACTTTCTGATGACAGCCGTTGCGATGCCATCACCGGTGCCACCTTGACTTCGGACGGTGTGAACAACATGCTTCATGACTGTATTTCACGTTATATGACTTTTTTAAATACTAATGAATAAAGGAGGTAAGATATGAGTAAGTTATTTTCTAAAGAGAATGGAGAAGTATTCTCGTCTCCCCTTAACCTCAACAACCCGATTGCGGTTCAGGTGCTCGGTATCTGTTCCGCCTTGGCTGTCACTTCACAAATGGAGCCGGCCATTGTCATGGGGCTTTCGGTAACAGTGATTACGGCTTTTTCCAATCTGATTATATCTTTGATACGTAAGACGATTCCCAACCGTATCCGTATCATCGTCCAGTTGGTCGTCGTGGCTGCTTTGGTAACCATTGTAAGTATGGTGCTGAAGGCTTTTGCTTACGATGTGAGCGTACAGTTGTCCGTGTATGTCGGTCTGATTATCACCAACTGTATTCTGATGGGCCGTCTGGAGGCTTTTGCCATGATGAACGGCCCGTGGGAAAGTTTCCTCGACGGTATCGGTAACGGTTTGGGCTATGCTTATGTGTTGGTGCTGGTGGGCACGGTACGCGAATTCTTCGGAAACGGTTCCCTGATGGGCTTCCAGATTATCCCGCAGAGCTTCTACGACATGGGCTATATGAACAATGGTATGATGACCATGCCGGCCATGGCGTTGATTCTTTTGGGATGTTTCATTTGGGCTCACCGGGCTTACAATGAAAGGAAAGAGAAAAAGTAATAGAATCATAACCATAAATAGAAAGAAAAAAGAATATGGAACATATGTTAAGTTTGTTTGTCCGTTCTATTTTTGTGGACAACATGATTTTCGCTTTCTTCTTGGGTATGTGTTCTTACTTGGCCGTATCTAAGAATGTAAAGACAGCATTGGGGTTGGGCGTTGCCGTAACCTTCGTGCTTTGCGTGACGGTGCCGGTGGACTATCTGTTGCAGACCAAAGTATTGGCTGAAGACGGCATCCTCGGCATGGACTTATCCTATTTGGCGTTTATCCTTTTCATAGCCGTGATTGCCGGTATGGTGCAGTTGGTAGAGATGGTGGTGGAGCGTTTTTCTCCTTCGCTTTATGCCGCATTGGGTATCTTCCTCCCTTTGATTGCCGTGAACTGCGCCATCATGGGTGCCTCACTGTTCATGCAGCAGAGAATTTCCATGGATCCGGCCACCAGCACGCAGGCTATCTCCAGCGTATGGGACTCCTTGGCATACGCTTTGGGTTCCGGTATCGGTTGGCTGTTGGCCATTGTGTCTTTGGCTGCCATCCGTGAGAAGATGGCTTATACCGACGTGCCCAAACCCTTGCAGGGATTGGGTATCACCTTCATCACGGTGGGTCTGATGGCCATGGCCTTTATGTGTTTCTCAGGTTTAAGTATTTAAAAGGAAAGGAATAGAACAATGGATATGAATTTTATTTTAGCGAGCATTGGCGTATTCCTCGTCACAATTCTCCTCTTGGTGGTTATTTTGTTGGTAGCCAAGAAGTATTTGTCTCCGAGCGGAAACGTGAATATTACCATCAACGGGGATAAGACGATTTCCGTGGCGCAAGGCGGAAGCGTGCTTTCCACTTTGGCTTCCGAAGGGATTTACCTGTCTTCTGCCTGCGGTGGTAAAGGTTCTTGCGGACAGTGCAAATGTCAGGTGGTAGAAGGAGGCGGTGAGATTCTGGACTCAGAAAAGGGACAGTTTACCCGTAAACAAATCAAAGACCATTGGCGTTTGGGTTGCCAGTGCAAGGTGAAAGGTGATTTGAAGATTAAAGTGCCCGAGTCTGTCATGGGTGTGAAGGAGTACGAATGTACGGTGATCAGCAACAAGAATGTGGCTACGTTCATCAAGGAGTTCAAGGTGCAGCTTCCGGCTGGGGCACACATGGACTTTATCCCCGGTTCATACGCCCAGATCAAGATACCTGCATTTACGATGGATTACGACAAGGATATCGACAAGAGCCTTATCGGTGACGAATACTTGCCGGCATGGCAGAAGTTCGGTCTCTTCCCGTTGAAGTGTGTCAATCCGGAACCGACTGTGCGTGCCTACTCTATGGCCAACTACCCGGCTGAGGGCGACGTGTTCATGTTGACCGTACGTATTGCTACGCCTCCTTTCAAGGCCGACCGTAGCGGTTTCATGGATGTGAACCCGGGTATTGCTTCTTCTTACATCTTCACGCTGAAACCGGGTGACAAGGTGACGATGAGCGGCCCTTACGGCGACTTCCATCCGCATTTCGACAGCAAGAAAGAAATGATTTGGGTCGGCGGTGGTGCCGGTATGGCTCCGTTGCGTGCGCAAATCATGCACATGACGAAGACGTTGCATACGACGGATCGCGAGATGCACTATTTCTATGGTGCGCGCGCGTTGAACGAAGTGTTCTATCTGGAGGACTTCTTAGGCTTGGAAAAGGATTTCCCGAATTTCCATTTCCATTTGGCTTTGGATCGTCCGGATCCTGCCGCAGACGCAGCAGGCGTGAAGTACACTCCGGGTTTTGTGCATAACGTGATGTATGAGACCTACCTGAAGAATCACGATGCGCCCGAGGACATCGAATATTACATGTGCGGTCCTGGGCCGATGTCGAAGGCTGTGGTCGGCATGCTCGACGGTCTGGGTGTAGATCCTGAATCTATCATGTACGATAACTTCGGCGGATAGTAGAGTAAAGAATACATTCTTTTTCATAGTAATTTGCGGCAAGTTTCATTGGTATACAATGGATTTGCCGCAAATTTTTGTATCCAATCGGAAGGGAGGCCATACTGATTTCTACGTTGAAGTTTTGTGTGTAAAATTCGGTATTCTGCTTTCAAAATGACAGAAAAGTAGGATTTAAATGAACAAGCAAATCTTCTTTTTTCTTCCATCCGTGCAGCCTAAGAGAAGGTTTTGAATACATTTTTTTGCAAATCAGGCTTGATTTTTATCTTTGTTCAGCAAAAAGGGGCATCAATCTCAGTCGAACGAAAAATCGTTCGGCTGAAAAAACACTTTTTTTGTCCGCATCTCGTATAATTCACTTCCTCACGTTGTCCGAAAAAAGACTTGAAAATGTGTAGACGAGATGCCGATACGGGCTCTTTTTTCTCTATTTCGCCTCCTTGGGTTTACGGGATTCGACTGTCAAATCGTTGTGTAAATCCGGGATTGGCTTGCTCCGCGTTGAAGCGTAGGCGCAAGCCATGGCTTTTCATTTGGCTTTTTGAAAGTACAGGCCCTGAATGGGTGACAAACCGTTTTCTCCCCACGTGGCGAGAATCGTATATTTCCAAAAGCTTCCGCTTCGGGGTACAAATGGCGGAATCTTGCCGGGTGCGGATTGTCATTTTGACAGTATCGCAAAGCGGTGCGGCTCCAGGTGCGCACGGCATCGGACGGAGGGGAAAAGCCGAAGCGGCCCTTCTTAGAATTGGAAATAGATGAACGGTTGCATTTCCGCCGTGACGAACTGGTAAGCGATGAAAACGGTCAGTACGACAACTGCGGCCATCAACGGCAGCGGCATGCGCGCAAACCAAATGCGATAACGGCGTTTCCAGTTGTCCGGCAACCAATGTATGACCATGCCTAAGGCGAAGAGGGCAAACACCTTGTCGTAGGCCAGAATAATATCGCCCACGTTGGCGTTCCATGCCGTCCCCATTTGGTTCACCATTTCCGTGGCGATGCGCCATGCCGTTTCGTTGGCAATGGCCGGATCGAGATTGGAACCCGAACGGAAAAACAGGCGCGTGAAGGTGATGAATACGAAGGTGACACCCACGGCCCATGCGTGCCCCAACCCTGAAAAGCGCCAACGCAAGCCGCTCAGCGCATACAGCCATTTGATAATAGCACTGGCCGTGATGAACAGCATGAAGACGAGCAGCAGGTTCCATATAGGCGCGGGGGCAAAGACATATAACGCTCCCGTTACGGACAAGATGAGCAACGACCAGAGCGTGCGGACCACCGGCCGGAAGTCCCTCCAGAACTTGTAGACAATCATGCCCACGCCGTTCAGTCCGCCCCATATCATGAAATTACAACTTGCCCCGTGCCACAGGCCGCCGAGCAGCATGGTAATCATCGAGTTCAGGTTGGCCCATATCTTTTTGCGGCGGTCCGGACAGCGCAGTCCCACCGTGACGACAACGGCACCGAGCACCAGTACGCCTCCGGCCACGTAAAGGTTGCCCGAGAGGATAAGGGCCACGAACGTAATGGTCAGTATCCAGAAATACGTGCCAAAGGTGGCGTTGCGGTTTCCGCCCAAGGGGATGTACAGGTAATTCTGCAACCAGCGCGACAACGAGATGTGCCAGCGTTTCCAGAAGTTGCTGCAATTCGGGGCTTTGTACGGTGAGTTGAAATTACGCGGCAGATAGAATCCCATGAGCAGCGAGAGACCGATGGCAATGTCCGTATAGCGCGAAAAATCGGCATATACTTGCAGGCTGTAGGCAAAGAGGGCCATGAGGTTCTCAAAACCGGAGAAAAGCATGGGGTTGTCGAACACACGGTCGATGAAGTTCACCGCGAGATAGTCGCTCAGGATGATTTTCTTGAGCAGGCCGTTGAGTATCCAGAACACGGCCATGCCGAATTGCAGGCGGCTTAGGCAGTACTTGCGGTAGAGTTGCGGGATGAAGTCGCTGGCTTTCACGATAGGTCCGGCCACCAGTTGGGGGAAGAACGTGACGTAGAAACCGAAATCGAACAGGTTGCGCACCGGTTTCACCAATCCGCGATACACGTCGGCCGTATAGCTGATGATTTGGAACGTGTAGAAGGAGATTCCTACGGGCAGGATGATGCGGTCTACGCTGAAGAACGGTTGGCCGAGCAACCGGTTGCCCTCGGCAGCCAGCAGGTTGGTCACTTGGAAGGAGGTGCCGCATACGGTATTCACCAAGTCCGCGAAGAAGTAGGCATACTTGAAGTAGCACAAGATGGACAAGTCGATGGCGACGCTCAGGATGAGGAAAGCCCGCTTTTGCCAACGCGCCTGCACGCGGTAGATGAGCTGGGCGATAAGAAAGTCGCTGCACGTCACAAACAGGAGCAGGCCGAAAAACAGTCCGCTCGTTTTGTAGTAGAACAAAACGCTGACGAAAAACAGGTAAGTGTTACGAAGCAGCCGTTTGTTGCGGAAAAGCGCGAAAACGGCGAAGACAATGGCAAAAAAGGCCCAAAACTGGAATTGCGTGAACAACAGCGGACTGTTCGGGTCGAACGAGAATACACTTTCTATGTAATGCCACAGCACGAGCAGGTTTTCTTTACTTTCCATCAGCTTGTAAATAGTCGGTTATGATTGCATTGTAGAGCATGTCGCCTATGAGGTGGTATCCCTCGGCGGTGAAGTGGATACGGTCGGGGCGCATCAACCGCTTGCCGCGCCACAAGGCGGAAGAGCGCGAACCGCCCATGATATGATATTGGTCCCATACGGCACCGCCAGTCTCGGCGGCCAGTTCTTTGAATGCCTTGGCCACGCGCGCCGTGTTGGGATTGGTACGCTTGCCGTGCCTTCTCCCAAGGTTGAGCAGGCAGTCGTTGTTGGTCACGAAAAGCAAAGCGCAATGCGGATTCGCGGATTTGAACAGGGCGATAAGTTCGCGGTAATGCGCTTTGAACTGTTCCGGGTCGAATTTCTGCGGCGGTACGTTGGCGTCGTTGATGCCGATGCCGAAAATGGCAAGATCCGGCCGGATAAGTTTCAGGTCTTCGGGCAGGTGGCGGCAACGCAGCCAGGCCGGTACGTCGGCCCCGTTAATCCCTATGGCATGATAGACCAGTCCGTCCCGGTCGTTTTCCGGTAAGATGCCTGTCAGCGTGAAACGTCCGCCCTCTCCGGTGTGGATGCGTATGTTCGCCGTGTCGCAGGCTTCGGGGTAGTGTATCAGGAAACTGTGCGTGGCAGCGTCATGTTGCGGGAGGAGGGTGTCTCCGCGATGTATGGCGTAGGGATATGCCGTGGTGTCGTTGGCATAGCCCAGTATGCGCAGTCGTGTGAAATGCCAGGCGGACGTATCGCTCGGATTGAGCCGGAGCGTCAGGCTGGCGGAAGGGTCGCCGGTGCTGACTGCGGCTCCGGTCAGTCCGAGGGTATCAGTGCCGTTGGGCTTGATGCACCGGCAACTTTCCCATGTTCCGGTAAAACCGATACGGTAGTTTTGGGGTGCGTTCGTCCGCAGGATGCGGAAAGGGAATACCACGCCCCGGGCGGTCATTACCGAATCGCCCAAGGTGGAAAAGTTCATCCGCAACCGGTGGCTCAGGTATCCGGCCTGTACATGGCTACCCCCGATGTGGAGGATGTTTATTTTGCCTTTGCCGGTGGACAGCAAGCTATCCATTTTGTGATAGAGTGTGTCGAAGTCGGCTCGTCCGGATGGGAATTGCAACGTGTTGTCTCCGTATCGGATGAACGGGTAATCGGGGAGAGGGCGTAACGCAGCTTCGCGGCGTACGGAATCATTCTTCTCATGGGCGTGGCAGCCAACCAGTAGGGCAAAGGCCGCTAAAAGCCCGGATAATATCCTGTATTTCTTCATGTCTTTCGGAGGGATATTGAAGATAAAATTAGGGGTTCAGTGAATCGTGGGACACCGTGTCGGTGTGCGTAGCCTGGACGGACGGGACCTGTGTGGTATCTACCACCAGTTCCGTACTGTCCGCACTGAGTTTCAGTTTGTCTTTTCCTGTACGGAAACGATAGAATTTATGGTAAAATTCAAGCGTTTCATAGAGGATATTGCCTACGTGGCGGGCACCTTTGGGAGTGAAATGCACGTAGTCCGGTCCGGCCAGATAAGCGTCCACCCACTTCATCATGGAGCCGCGTCCGCCCATGGCGGCATAAAGGTCCCAATAGGCTATGCCGCATTCTTCCGCCATGGCTTTCATGGCTTCTACCAGACGGGGCAGGATGGGGTAAGTCTGCATTTCGCCGTCTATGGAAGTGGACATGTCCGACGGGCCGATGAAGAGGAAACAAGCATCGGGGGCCAGTTTCCGGAGATATTCAATCTGTCGTTTCAGGCCGGACATGTAATTGTCGATACCTTCTTTTCCTTTCAGGTAAGGAACGGAATTTCCGCCATATTGCAGGATGATAAGCCGGACGTTTTCGCGTCCGAAGAACGGGGACAGCGTGGATGAATGGATGCCGGTGAATATCGTGCCGGAGCAGCCGCGCATGGGGATGTTGTCGAGCGAAACGCCCGTTTGCCCGTCGAGCATTACTCCGTACACATCGGCTTGTCCGTCGACCGTAAGGCTGACCGTAGTGCGGGGACTGCTGAAATTACGGGAATAGCAGTAAAACCGGTCGTTGAGTTGCGTTTCGTTCAGGATGAGGGTGTCGGTTCCGGCCACCGCTGCCGCTTTTACCGGGGCGCTGGTCAGGAGCGTGATTTGACCGAAGCGGGAAGCGTGCGGAAAATGCTGGCGGTCGCGCGTGGAAAACCGGAATGTGGTCGGCCCGTCGAGTGTGGCCGTTTGTCCCATGACTCCGTATGCCTTACTGTCGAGCCGCATATCCTTGGGGCCATAGACGATGTGTCGGGATAGCCCTTCCGGCGATACGGATTGTGACAACGTGTAGGTCGGGACGGTTTGTACGGCCGGCGCCAACCCCACGCCACTTCCGCCGAACCGTTCTTGGAACGCTTCGCGCAAGACGGACGAGATACGGTCGCCCTCCAACTGCGAATCGCCGTAGTGCATGATGCGGACGGGGCGTTCGCGTGCAGCTTCGAGCGCATCGAAAAACGGGTCCAAATAATCTATGTTGTCTCCCGGCATATAAATACGTGCGGCGTTCGTCTCGCAATAGGTCATGAACTCGCTTTCTTTTTCCGCTTTGAGTGCGTCCATGCGCATTTGCAGCAGTTCTTCCGTGCTGAGGGTGTCAGTTGATACGGTGTCGGTCGGGAGCGTTTCTTTTTCTTCTTCCGTTTGAAGGACTTCTGTCAGAGAGGGAAACTTCATTCGCACACTGCCTACGGCGATACCGTCTTCCGGAAAAAAGTATGCGACGAGCGCCAACAATCCTAAAATGGAAAAGATAAAACAAATAATGGTTCTGATTTTCATCCTGTTTGGGGGTGTTTGTGAAAAACGCTGCAAAGTTACGGAATATCGCTGGAATAATCGAATAAAAAGGCCGATTTGATAACTTCCATGAGGTAGAAGAGTGTTTTTTCCTTATATTTGTGACGTCAATAAATAATATATGGAACAAAATCCTCTTCAAAAAACGCGTATAGAGGTCGTGGACGCCCTACGTGGTTTTGCCGTAATGGCTATTATTCTGGTCCATAACTTGGAACATTTTATTTTTCCAGTTTATCCGGCAGATTCACCGGAGTGGTTGGAGGTTCTGGACCAAGGGGTTTTGAATGTGGTGTTTAGCCTTTTTGCAGGTAAGGCATACGCCATCTTTGCCCTTTTGTTTGGTTTTACTTTTTATATTCAAACGCAGAATCAAAAGCGGCAGGGGAAAGACTTCGGTTACCGTTTCCTGTGGCGCATGGTGCTGTTGGTAGGTTTTGCCACGTTGAATGCCGCATTCTTTCCGGCCGGCGATGTCTTGTTGCTGTTCGTTGTGGTGAGTCTGGTCTTGTTCTTTACGCGTAACTGGTGTGACAAGGCTATTTTGATTGCTGCCATCATATTTTTGTTGCAGCCGGTTGAATGGTACCACTATCTGGCCGCTTTGGCCAACCCGGCTCACCGCTTGCCTGATCTCAAGGTGGGCGAAATGTATGCGGAAGTGGCGGAATACACGAAATCCGGGGACTTTTGGGATTTCATTGGGTGCAACATTACGTTGGGGCAAAAGGCCAGTTTGTTGTGGGCCGTGAATGCCGGGCGTTTTTTCCAGACGGCAGGGCTGTTCCTGTTAGGCTTTTACATCGGAAGAAAACGGCTTTTTGTGTCATCCGAAAAGAACCTTCATCTGTGGGTAAAGATATTGATTGTTTCCGCTCTTTCCTTTGCACCTTTATATACGTTGAAGGAACTGGTTATGGGACAGGACGCTATCATACAGCAAACCGTGGGTACTGCATTTGACATGTGGCAGAAATTGGCTTTCACGCTGGTACTGATAGCGTCTTTCGTGCTCCTTTACCAAAACAGGAGGTTCAGCGACGCGGTTGGCAATCTGCGTTTTTATGGAAAGATGAGTCTTACGAATTATATAAGCCAGTCTATAATAGGATCGGTCATTTATTTCCCGTTCGGTCTTTATCTTGCTCCTTATTGCGGATATGCGGTGAGTTTGTTGATTGGAGTTTTCACGTTCCTGCTGCAAGTATGGTTTTGCAAATGGTGGCTGTCTAAGTATAAACAAGGGCCTTTGGAGCGTATCTGGCATAAATGGACTTGGATAGGAACGGATAAGAAGTAAGCCGCCTTTTGGGAGTAAAGAAGGACGATTGAACCACTGCGTCCCGTCCGGATAAATACGTCGATAAGAGTTTTTTCCTTTTATCGGCGTATTTTTAGTTTATAACATGTTAATATGAGTTAATTATTCGGGGGGGGGGGTAAATAATTAGTCACTGATTTATTACATTTGTACGACAATTTAATAGGTAAACAGCTAAATATATTGCAATTTATGGATAAGCATATTATCGGTGAAAATGCGGGTAGGGTATGGCGTCTATTGAGCAGTGACGACCAACGTCGTTGGGAGTATTCGGAGATAAAAGACATCTTAGGATTGAATGATGCCGAACTGGGCAGTGCCATTGGCTGGTTGGCTCGTGAGGATAAGATACAGTTCGAGTTGGAACATCATAACAGCAAGGATGAGAAGGCCTATTTGTATCTTATGCTGAATGTATATTTTTGATTGTATGGTACGGTCGGGATTTGCCTCTCTTCAGAAGAGGTGCACTGTCCATCCTTGTCGGGAAGTAGGGATTGAGAAAAATAAAAAGTATGACATAATGGCAATTATTTCAGAATCCTCTATGCGAAGCGATATCGGCAAAAGTTAGAAAAAGTGAGCAATAGATTTGGACTCTGCCATTCTGACAGAGTGGCTTAGAGAGACGTGAGAGGAAGATGCAGCCTGCTACTGAGGGCTGCATCTTCCGGAAATTGAAAAACAGTATTTTGTTGAAGGCTTTTTAAAGTTCTGTGCTTTTGAGAATCTTTTTAAAGAAATCAGGTCTTTTTACGCGTGTCCATTCTTCGTACCATTCTTGACCGTTGACCATGAGTGTGATGGAAAAGTTATCTTTATCCATCCATTTGATTTTAATGTCTTTTTGATGTTCACGAATCAAGTCGGGGCTTACGGTTTTGAATGTGCCGCAATCGCCTTTGAATGTATAGAACAGTTTCTTGGGATTTCTCGGGGTGAGCGTGAACGATAGGTAGCGGTGTTTGCCGTAAATCTTATAACGGTCGTAGCTTGCGGGTGGCACCACGCCTGTACGGTTGTTGCGTTTGGCTTTCAGTTTCCATGTCCCCTTGAAACGGTCGTTCCGCTCTTCGCTTTCTTTGAAACAGGCCAGTACACGGTCCAACTCTTCCGAGGGGGCAGAACGTTTCCAACGCTCGGTTTTCCAAGTGCCTTTCATGCCTGAGACGTCGTAAGTGTCTTTCCACGTGTCTTCGAACTGATCGGCATCAATCCATTTTCTGAGGCGTATTTCTCCGGCTTCCAATACTTTGCTGTCGGACTTTTCCTTATAGGTTCCTGTAGCGCCGGTAAAGAAGACGAAATCAGGATTGCTTCTGTCGTATGCGCAGATCGTCAGTGTACTTTTCTTGCCATAGAATTTATAGTGCAACACCGGTTTGTCATATTTGTAGGTACGGTAGGCTGAGTCGCCTATACATACCATGGTCCAGCATCCACGGTCGTCGTAACGCTGTGGCTTTCCTTGGATGATGCTTTCGGAGCTGATGGAGGAAGGACTGGTTTCTGCGGCTGTTTTTGAGTCGATACTTTGAGTTTCGGTCTGGTTTGTGAGGCGGGTGATGTTGACCTCCGTGTTATGGGTTAAGTTTTGGGTGTTTTTTTCGGCTGTCTGTGCCATCACGAAGCCGGTAACTCCCCAAAAGCTTATACTTGCCGTCAAAGCTATGATACGGCTTCTGCCGTTTTTGATTTGCTTGTTCATAAATAAAATCCTTGATTTGAGTGATGAATAATTATAATTTGATTTGGCCAAAATCCATTCTTTGTTTTCCGTGCAAGTCAGTACCAGATTGATTTGATATTGTTCGCGGTCATAACCGTTGTCCAGTACGTCCTTGTCGGCCTCCATCTCTTGAAGTTCCTTGATGGAGCGGATGAGAAGCCAGACAAATGGATTAAACCAGTTGACGGATGCCACACATTGCAGGAACAGAAGCTTGTAGAAATGCCGGTGCCAGATATGGCTTTCTTCATGGGCTAATACGAACTTTTGTTTTTCCGGTTCTATATTTGTCGGCAAAAAGATATTATACGAATAGGAGAAGGGGGTGGAGTAAGGCGTGTGGTACACCTTAATGCATCCTCGTTGTTCTTTGAATCTTGATTTTCTGCGGATGAATTCCAGGCTACCGAGTTGCAAAATGAGGTAAATCATAAGAAGAAGGATTCCCATGACATATAAGTAGCTTATGTTGTCTTTCAGATATTGTTGTGTCACATAATAGTACGGTACAGAGAGGGCAGGCTGCTCGTCGGGTAGGGCTGTTGCGGGAACCGTATGATAATTGGGCTTCTGTGTCTTATCGTCAGGGCTTAGGATTGGGGTGGGAAAAGAAGAAGGTACGGTCGGGGTTACGGGTGTTTCGCTCACATAAATGTTTGCATTCTGCTTGGACATTTCCGGATTTTGGATTTCTACCCATACTGTAAGTTTAAGGAATAAACTTGCAGTGACGAAGCATAATCCGGCTGTAATGAATAGCTGGGCTTGTCGGCTTTGGCATTTCATGTGTATGAAAACGCGGTATAGTGCCCATAGAATTACGCTCGTAAGCAGAGAGGCAAACGGATAGAATCCCGGTACGATTTGTATATTATTGAAAAAGGCGGTCATGATGTAGTAGTGTCTTGGATTACTGTTTACCCTTTTTGATAATCGTTATCAGTTGGTTGATTTCTTCCTTACTTAGATCCTCTTTTTCTGCAAAGAAACTGATGAGTGACATGAACGACCCTCCGAAAAAAGTGTTCTTCACTTCTTTCATAAAAGTACCGGTGTATTCTTCACGGCTTATGGTCGGAGTATAGCGTAGCATCTTCCCGACGCTTTCAGAACGTACAAAATCCTTTTCTTTCAGGATCTTCAAAAAAGTAGCTAATGTGGTGTAAGCCGGTTTGGGTTCCGGGTATTCTTTTAAAATATCACTCGTAAAACCGCTTTGTTCCGGCAGGTTCCACAAAATGTCCATGACTTGGAATTCCGATTTGGTGAGTTGCTTATGATTTTTCATTCTACTAATCTTTTAGTAACGGCAAAAGTACTTCTAATTTCTTAGAAGAGCAACTAAAGAATTAGAAGATTGTATATGATTTGCTTATTTTAACGATTTCGGTTTGGGGGGCTATGAAGGTTGAGGTTCATAAAATAAGAAGGCCATGCCTTGTCGGAAGCATGGCCTTATGGGTAGTGCATAGTAAATAGAATCTATTGCTTTGTTTCCTCTTCCGTCAGGATGGCTTGTGCAGATTCGTCTCCCAATTCGGCGGCTTTCTTCAGATGGGCCAGACCTTCTTCACGTTGGTTCAATTTGAGTTGGCAAATGCCCATCAGGCGGTAGGCATCTCCGAACTCGGGATTCAGTTCCGCGCTCTTTTTTGCGGAAGAGAGTGCCTCCGCAAATTCCCCGATACGGTAATAGACCACGGCCCGTTCGGCATGATATAACGGTTCTTTGGGTTCCATGCGTATGGCCCGGTCGATATCGTCGACGGCTTGTTGGAACATGCGGCATTGCATTTCTGCCTGTTCGCGACGGTAGTAGAAGTAGGCAGTGAGTTCATCGCCCATTAAATGCTCGTATTCATTCAGATCCAAAATAGCATCCCGGTAGCGGCCCAAGGCGAGCAAAGTGTTGGAGCGCTCCAACAATGCCGGTGCCGCATCTTTTAAATAAGGCTTGCTGAAACATGCCACAGCACTGTCTTGCAATGCCAGTATCTGTAGCGTATCGGCTCCTGCCATCCGTTTGCATTGGGCGGCGTAGAGGAACAGGTTGGCCGAACGCATATTGGTTCCCGTCAAGGACAAGTATTTTTCGCAGGCCTTTTCGTAGTCTTTGAGTGCATAGAGCGTATTGCCCTCCTGAAGTGTATAGAGGGGGAGAGGATTTTGCTTGTAGGCTTCTCCAGCGAGCGAGAGTGATTTGTTCATGTCCCAGTCTTTATACATCGTGTAACCGGGTTTCAAGTTCAATTCGTATAGCAGTTTGCTGAAAGCATAGTACACTTCGTCTTTTTTCTCGGCCACGTCCATGGCTGCATTCATATCTTCTTCAGCGGCTGCATAGTTGCCGTGTGCCATGTAGAAATCAGCCCGTTGGGTGTAGGGTTCGCTGCTTTTGGGAAATTGTTCCGCATAGTCGTTCAGGTACTGGTTATAGGTGGCGGAGTCCGAACGGGCGGCCGTCATGAACAGGAACGTGCGAATGTCCGCTTCATCGGCCGGCAGTGCCTTACGGATGTGGATGGCATTTAAGTCATTGTCGGCCGAAGACATGCCGTTGGTGCAAAGTGTGTTGCCGTATGCGACACTGACAGCGTAGGACGTTGTGGCGGAGGCGTTGGCTTTCCGCTGTATCATTCCCAATACTTCGCCTTCTTCATCCATGACCGGACTGTTCAAGTACTTTTCATCCAATGGCCGACCTAAGGTGTAATAACCGTATTTCTCGTTGAATTTCTGAATGTCGTGCAACGTGTCGTTTACACACATTTTGTTTTCTTTTGTCGGGTAGGGGAGGACGTAGACGTGTTCATGTTTCACGCCCATACGGTCTGAAATGGTCAGTGCCGGGGTCTCCTTGTCGGTTTTTACCCGGAACTTTACCAAATCGTATAATGAACTGACTCCCACGATGGCTTCCACTTCGTATTCCTTTCCTTCTCCGCTGACGACTTTGGCTTTGCTGGCTTGTTTGAACAGTTGGTAATCGGCTAAAGCTGTTCCGTTCTTGTCGATGAAAAAGCCGCTGCCGGATTGCAGCATGTCTCCTTTTTCATTCATGGTCACGATGCTGATTTGTGCTTTTGCCGCCTTTTTGAACCATTTGGGATTTTGGGCAGCCAGATGGCCGCCCAAGGTAGACAGGCAAGTCAATATAAATATGATCTTTTTCATTTTCTATAGGATTGGTTAAGCAATTCTTTAGCGTTATTGATGGCCGCATCGGTCAGTGTGGTGCCGCTCAACATGTGGGCGATTTCCTCCACGCGTCCTTTTTCGTCCAGTTGGATGATATGGCTGCTGGTACCCTCCGCGTGGTCTTCCTTGTAAACTTTGTAGTGCGTGCTGCCGAGAGCCGCGATTTGGGGCAGATGGGTGATGCTGATGACTTGCCGGTTGAGTGCTCCCATTTCCTGCATGATATGTGCCATCTTCTCGGCGATGCTGCCGGAGACGCCGGTATCTATTTCGTCGAAAATGATGGTAGGCAGTTTGACCGCCCCGGAAATCATGGCTTTCAGCGAGAGCATGACGCGCGCGATTTCACCCCCCGATGCCACTTGGGAGATAGGTTGCAACTGGCCGTTTTTGTTGGCACTGAAAAGGAAGTTGATTTTGTCGGTTCCCGTCTCGTCCGGTACTTCTTTGGGAGTGAGTTCCACTTTGAATTGGACGTTTGGGATACCCAATGGGATGAGCTTTTCTTTCATCTGCCTTTCCACGACCGAGGCCGCCTTTTGCCGTAGCGAGGTCAGCCTTCCGGCTTGTTTCTTCATAGCCTCAAGGGCTTGGTCGCATTGCTGTTGCAAAGCCTGTATATGTTCGTCGCTATGTGTGATGGCGTTGAGTTTTTCGCGGTATTCCTCCTCTATTCGCAGAAGGTCTTCCAACGTGTCCACATGGTGTTTCTGTTGCAAGTCATAGATGGTGTTGAGCCGTTCGTTGACGTATTCCAGACGTTCCGGATTGAACTCGACCTGTTCCGTTCGTCCGGCAATCTCGCCGGCAAGGTCTTTCAACTCGATGTAACATGACTCCATACGTGATGCCAGTTCATTGCCGTCGGGATAAACTTTTCCTATATTGTCCAAGAGATGGGTTGTTTCTTTCAAGACGTTGACGATACCGTTTTGTTCATTGTCCAAAAGGTTTTCCGCTTGATACAAGGCCTGTTTGATTTCTTCGGCATGTGTCAGTGTTTCGGCCTCTTGCTCCAGAACTTCCTGTTCTCCGGTTTTCAATGCGGCATTCTCTAATTGCTCCAGTTGGAATGTGATATAGTCTTCTTCCGTACGGGCTTGTTCTGCGGCTTGCCGTGCCTGCTGCAACTCCTTTTCCGCTTGCCTGTAAGCTGTGTACAGTCTTTTATACTGTTGCAGTTCATCCTTGTCTCCGGCCAGGATGTCGATGACGTTCAGTTGGAAGTTCTCTTTGTTCAGCAACAAGTTTTGGTGTTGGGAATGCACATCGATGAGCATTTCCCCCAATTCCTTGAGTTGGCTCACGGGAGCGGGCGTATCGTTGATGAACGCCCGACTCTTGCCGGATGCCGTGATTTCACGGCGGACGATACATTCTTTTCCGTCGAACTCCAAATCGTTGCGTTCGAAGAACTCCTGCATGCCGTAGGCACTCAGGTCGAAAACGGCTTCGATGACGCATTTCGACATGCCGTTTTTTATGGATTTACTGTCTGCGCGCTGACCGAGCAGCAGGCCGATTGCACCGAGGATAATGGACTTTCCGGCACCGGTTTCTCCGGTAATGACGGAAAATCCCGGCTCGAACCTGATGTCTAATGTGTCTATTAATGCGTAGTTCTGAATGAATAAAGATTTCAGCATATCCTTATTTTCTGAGTTTTTCCCAATAATTACTTTGTGAAGCGTTGATGGCGAACACGATATTATATACTTTCTCACGTTCTTCCGCCGTACCCTTTCCGCTGTAAATGCTGACTAATTCATCCCGTTTGATGTCGGTGAATATGACGGGGAGCGCGCTCATGCTTTTCTGGTCGCGGGCTTGTTTGAGCATTTCTATGGATTCCGTGATGGCCATGCGTGCCGTATCGGTATTTTCCGTCATGCGGTCCAATCCCAGACGGTGGTATTTGTATTCCAGTTGCCGGAGCGGTTCCATGGCCCCGTCCAGATAGTCGTTGATAATGGCAAAGCGGTTGCGGTCGTTTTCGAAAGCTTTCCATCCGGCATAGCCCAGGTTTTGCGAATTATTGGCTACGTCCATGGCCATTTGCAGGATGTCGGAACCGCCGAGCGGTGCCATCGTATCCATGTCCATGCCGATGATGAGGTAGGCATAGTAGGCAATGACAGCCGTAAGGTTGTTGTCCACTTGTTCCGGGCGGAATTCCAGTTGGTCGAATTGCTGGAAAGTAAAGTTGAAATTCTCATCCTGAAAATTAAACACCGTCGTTGAATAGTTGGAGTCATACACCGGACGAGTACTCTGCACCTGTATCGACCCAGTAAATGAATTGTCCGTTTCGCTGTAGGTTTTCAGCGTGATACTGAAAGTACAGTTGATGCGTTCTTCTTCTTCGTATGTCATCCCGGTCCATTGCCTCTCGTTGATGAAAGCCGTCAGGGAGTTCTGCAACGCCTCGAAGACAGCGTCCGTCGTGTTGGAGATTTGGGAACGGTTGATGGTCACTTTGGCATTGAGTTCCTGTGCCACAGCCGGGGCTGCAATGTGGAAACATGCAGTCAGGGCCATGAATTTGAGACAGGAGGCTATATGTCTGCGTACGTCATGCATATTCATCCGGCGTTAGAAAGAAGACACGAGCCGGTCGACAATGTCGGCCGCCACTTCTTTTTTGCTTTTCAGCGGATAGACCACGGAATCGGTCCGGCTGATAATGGTTATTTTATTCGTGTCATGACGGAAGCCCGCCCCTGGGTCGTTCAGCGAATTGAGCACGATGAAGTCGAAATTCTTCCGTTCCAGTTTTTCGTGCGCATGCGCCGTCTCGTCATGGGTTTCGAGGGCAAAGCCTATGAGTTTCTGTCCCTCACGTTTCATCTGGCCGAGCGTTTGGGCTATGTCGCGTGTCGGTTTCAGACGGAGGACAAGGTCATCGGTTTCGCGTTTGATTTTGCGGTCGGAAGCTTTCGCAGGCGTGAAGTCAGCCACGGCTGCACATAAGATGGCCGCATCTGATTCCGGGAAATGTGCCGTGGCTTCGCGGAACATGTCTTCGGCCGATTCCACGTCGATTCGCCGGATGCCCGCCTGCGTGGTGCCGAGGGACATCGGACCGCAAACCAACATGACTTCCGCGCCGCGTCGGGCACAAGCCTCGGCTAAGGCGATTCCCATCTTGCCCGATGAATAGTTACCGATAAACCTTACGGGGTCTATCTTTTCATACGTGGGGCCTGCTGTAATCAGGATTCTTTTCCCCTGCAAGTCTTGTCTGCCGGAAAAGTAGTCTTCCAGAACCTTGATAATATTTTCAGGTTCCTTCATGCGTCCTTTGCCTTCCAAATGACTGGCCAATTCCCCGCTGGCAGGCTCAATGATGTGGTTGCCATAGCTGCGGAGGCGTTCGAGGTTTTGCTGTGTGGAGGGATGGGCGAACATGTCCAAATCCATTGCCGGAGCTACGAAAACGGGAGCTTTCATGGACAGGTAGGTCGTGATGAGCATGTTGTCGGCTATGCCGTGGGCCATCTTGCCGATAGACGAGGCCGTAGCCGGTGCAATCACCATGGCATCGGCCCAAAGCCCGAGTGCGACATGGCTGTGCCAACTCCCGTCGCGTCCGGAAAAGAATTCGCTGACCACTGGTTTGCTGGTTAGTGCGGAGAGGGTGACGGGCGTGATAAATTCTTTGCCCGCCGGAGTGATGACCACTTGCACTTCAGCTCCCCTTTTAATCAATCCCCGGATGAGATAGCAGGCTTTGTAAGCCGCGATGCTTCCCGTGATTCCCAATACGATTTTCTTACCTCTTAATGTTTCCATGCCGGTTTATGCCTTGTTCATATCCAAACGTATCTGGGTTAAAATCTGCTTGGTGTTGCGTGCGAAGTCACCTTGCAGAATCCAACTGTAATATCCGGGATCCGTACGTAATACGTCGGTGACTTTTTTTCCTTTGTATTTACCGAAGTTGAACACGACATCACGATTTTCATCATAAACCATGCGTCCGGCAAAATCCACGTTATCCGTCATCCGGGAAAAATCGGACAGGAATGCCACGTCGTTTTTCAAGTCTTCAGGATAGTGGTCCAGTTGTGCCATCAGGACTTCGTATGTAGCCCGTGTGTCGGCCAAAGCAGAGTGGGCGTTTTCCAAATCCTTTCCGCAATAGAACTTGTATGCGGCACTCAACGTCCGGCGTTCGAGCTTATGGTAAATGTTTTGTACGTCGATGAATTTACGCTTGCGGATGTCGATGTCTATGCCCGCCCGCAGAAATTCTTCGACCAGCATCGGTACGTCGAAACGGTTGGAATTGAATCCGGCGAAGTCGCATCCCTTGATGGTATTGGCCAGTTCCCGGGCTACTTGCTTGAACGTAGGACAGTCTGCCACGTCTTCATCATAGATACCGTGAATGGCCGAAGAACTTTCCGGAATGTGCATCTCCGGATTGATTCGCATGCTTTTGGACTCTTCATTGCCGTTAGGGTACACTTTGATGTAGCATAATTCTACGATACGGTCGGTTGTGATATTGATTCCCGTGGTTTCCAGATCGAAGAAAACGACGGGATTGTTCAGATTTAATTTCATTTTTATTCTTTTAGTCGTTCAGCATCATAGGCATCAGCAGCATCAGCAGGTCTTCGTTCTCTTCCTGCTCTGCCGGGACGATAACTCCGGCTCGGCTCGGGTCGGCCAGCTCGATGATGACGTTCTCTCCCCCCATATTGTTCAGTATGTCGATGAGGAATGTACCCTTGAAACCGATATTCATCGGAGAGTCTCCGTATTCGCAGGGCACGCGTTCCTCGGCCGAGGTGGAGTAGTCTATGTCTTGTCCGGAGACTACCAACTGATTGCTTTCCAGATGCAACTTGATCAAAGCGCTGCTTTGGTTGGAGAATATCAATACGCGTTTCAGGGCGCTCAGCAAAGTAAGGCGGTCCACCGTAACCCGGTAGGGGTTGTTTTGCGGAATGACAGAGTTATAGTTAGGATAGCGTCCTTCGATAAGCCGGCAGATGAGTCGGGAAGATTCCATGGTAATGTAAGCATTACGCTCATTGAATTTCAACGTGACGTCGTCCGATTCCTTCGGTAAGAGGTTTTTCAGAATCGTAGCCGGCTTCTTGGGAAGGATAAAGGCTGCGGACTGATGGTCTTTGATACCGTAGTTTCTGTTGCGTACCAATTTGTGCCCGTCGGTAGAGACAAAAGTCAGGTTGTCGGCTTGGATATCGAAATATACCCCGTTCATCACCGGACGCAATTCGTCGTCGGCCGTGGCGAACAGGCAACGGTTTATGCCGTTGAGCATCGTTTCGGCCGGTATGATGAGGGCATTCATGTCCTCCTGCGGGAGGTTCATTTCCGGATATTCGTCGGCACTTTGTCCCACGATATTGAAACGTCCGTTCTGGTAGTTGGCCGTGATTTCCATGTTGTCCGGATTGATATCGAAAGAAAGAGGCTGTTCCGCAATTTCTTTCATGGAGTCCTGGATGGTTTTGGCGTTGATGCAGAAACGGGCGTTGGCATCGCTTTCCACAAGTTCCAGGTTGGTGATTAGCGTCGTTTCGCTGTCCGAGGCCGTAATGGTGAGTATATTATCTTGGATTTCAAATAAGAAACAATCCAAGATAGGGAGCGTATTCTTTGAATTTATGACGCGTCCAATCGTCTGCAAGCGATTGAAAAGTGCAGAGCTTGATACGATAAATCTCATAATGTGGTATTTTTAGAATTATATTCAGCAAATTTACATATTTAAGTAGAACGGAACAAAAAAAATAATTTAAAATTCGAGAAAGTAGAAAATAAGTTGTAATTTCGCATCACTAAACAGTTAATGTAGAAATATGGAAATTACAGGAAAAATTATTGCTGTGTTACCTGAGCGGGGTGGCGTTTCTCAGCGTACCGGTTCGGAGTGGAAAGTACAGGAATATGTGTTGGAAACTCAGGAGCAATATCCCAGAAAAATGTGTTTTGACGTTTTCGGCGCAGATAAGATTGCACAGTTCGCCATTAAGATCGGCGACCAGCTTACCGTGTCTTTCGATATAGATGCGCGTGAATATAATGGCCGGTGGTACAATAGTATTCGTGCTTGGAAAGTGGAGCGCGCGACAGCTCCGGCCGAATCTCCCGCAGGACCGGTGCCTTTCCCTCCGGTTTCGGATGCGGCGCCTGTTGATTTTTCGGCAGGAGATTCTAAAGACGACCTGCCTTTCTGACAGGAACGGTGGCAAGTATACAATAATCCCGATAGCAAGAGGCTATCGGGATTTTTTGTGCTTCCTTGAACCGTGTGGGGTATTGCAAAAGGAGTCGGACAGATTGTCAGAATGTCATTCCATGTCCTGCAGGAATCGTTTATTTGCACGTGGATGCGACGGTTTACAGAAATATGCGATTCTCACGCGGTGGGAAGAAAACGATTTGGAAGCGATAGGGTGGACGAGGCTTCCATTATGTCGGGCGGGAAAATGCGGTCGGCGTTCGTTGGGGGAGAAGTTGTAAGTACAAAGATGGGTTGGCCAGACCATTTGACACTGGGGTTTTGAAGGTGGAGAGGCATCGAATAGAAGAAAAACGGCCGTTTGCGGCATATCGTTACCTCGTTTTCTGTTGCCGTTCATGGCCGTTTGAGGATGTCGTCTGAACAATAAGAGGAGAAAAAAATGTTATTTTGCTCCAAATGAAAAAAAGTTTGGCTGAGATTGATTCTTAATTTTGCTTAATTTGGTTCAAGTTTCCGCCAGAATGGCAAATAAGTGTATTCAAAATAGCCCTGAATCCTTCCTGAATGGATGTCGTATGCGAAAGTGTGGGTTGGGGAATCCGGCTTTTTTCTGTCAGGAAGATGGTAAAATACGACATTCTGTTGACAAGATGACAGCCTGCGTCTTTGTGCGGACATCTCCGTCCCGTGGCTTCTGCCGTATGCCTTGGATGGGTGGGATGCATGTGGAAAGGAAGACGGCCTCCGGACAATTTGCCGGAAGCCGTCTTCGCTTGGTTTATAAAAAGAGGTAGTTACTTTATTCGTCGTAGCCTCCGCCCAAAGCCTGATACAGCTCGATGGCAGCCTGTATCTGGCTGAATTTGTTGCTGATTTGCGACATTTGTGCCGTCAGCAAAGTCTGTTGGGCTGTCAACACCTGCAGGTAGTTGGTCGACGAGTTCATCATCAATGCTTGCGTGCTTTTTACAGCCGTTTCCAAAGAAGCGATCTGTTTGGTGTACAAACCGTCTTTTTCTCCTGTGGCCTGTATTTTGGTCAAGGCTGCATTGACTTCCGTTCCGGCATCCAATAAAGTCTGCTGGAATGAAAGCTTGGCCTGTTCCTGCTGTGCTTTTGAGATTTTATATTGTGCACGCAACTTTCCGTTCTGGAAAATGGGTTGTGTCAGCGACGCCATGGCATTCCATATCCATTTGCCCGGATTGACCGGTAGGGTACCGAGGTCGTTCGTCCAGCCTATAGCACCGCTTAAGTTCAAGCCCGGGTAGAAAGCGGCACGCGATTCGTTGGTGGCGTAATATGCTACGGCCAACTGGGTTTCTGCCTGCTTCACGTCCGGACGGTTGGCCAGTGCGGCAGCCGGAATACCGGCCGACATGCGGGCCGGAACCTTCCAATTGTTCATAGAGCCGATGGCATACTTTTGCGGAGCTTCACCCAACAGGGCAGAGAACTCATTTTCCAAATCACTGATTTGCTGTTTCAAGTCCGTGATTTGCGTGCAAATGCTATAGTAGTTGGCTTCAGTCTGCGACACGGCTGCCATGTTGCTTTGACCGGCATTCATCAAGGCACGGGTGGTTTTGACGTTCTCCTTCCACAGTTTTTCCGTTTCCTGGCTGATGGCCAACTGGTCTTTCAGCATGGCCAGCGAGTAGTAATAGTTGGCGATTGCCGCAATCAACTGAGACTGTACGGCCTGTTTGTAAGCCTGGCTGTTCTCAAGTTGGGCTTGTGCACGCTTTTTGGCATTGTGCAGGCTTCCGAAGATGTCTATTTGCCAAGAGGCTGATACCGGAATGGTATAAGTTTGTGTGGCTTTTCCCCAATCCACACCGGCCAACGAACCTTGCGGAGCGAAAGCGAGGCTGGGGATATAAGCCCATTTGGCAGCCTTCAGCGAGGCTTCGGACTGTTCGATTTGCAGTTGGGCACTACGTAAGTTCGTGTTTTGTGCCAACCCTCTTTCAATCAGGGTTTGCAGTTGGGGATCCGTGAAGATTTCTCTCCATGCGAATGAGGTTAAGCCCAATGAGTCGCCGCTTTGAGTGTTGTCGCTGCGGTACAGACCGTCAGTCTGAATGTCGGCCGGGCGTTCGTAGCTTTTGTATAGACCGCAACTGCTCAACAGAGCAGCCGTGGTCATGGTCATAATTATCTTTTTCATTGTTCGTCTTTTTCGCTTTTAAATGCACTGCGTTCTTCTAAACTCTTTTGGCGTTCTGCTAATACTTGGGCGTCTGCTTCTTCATGCAAAGGCGGACGAACCTTTTCTTGCAAGTATTGGAATACGATAAAGAATACAGGAGTAATGAAGAGTAGCGCCAAAGTACCGATTAACATACCGCCGACAACACCCGTACCCAGAGAACTGTTACCGTTGGCTCCGGCACCTGTGGCGAACATCAAAGGCAACATACCGAAGATCATGGTCAACACCGTCATCAAAATCGGGCGGAAACGTACTTGGGCTGCAGAGTAGGCTGCTTCGATGATGCCCATTCCCTTTCGGCGACGTTCCGTGGCATACTCTGTGATAAGGATAGCTGTCTTAGCCAACAGACCAATCAACATAATCACACCGGTTTGCAGATAGATGTTGTTTTCCAGACCGAAGAGCCATGCGAAGAGGAACGAACCCATCAAACCGCACGGTACGGAGAGGATAACGGCCATCGGAACTAAGAAACTTTCGTACAGACACGACAGAATTAAGAAAATCAGCACGATACAGAACACGTAGATGAAGACCGTGTCGTTGGAACCGGCTGTTTCTTTCTCTTCACGTGAGATGCCGCCGTATTCATAATTATAACGGTTGGGCATGGTCTGTGCGAATACTTCTTCAATGGCTTGCATGGTCTGGCCCGAAGAATAACCCGGAGCCGGGTTTACGTTGCAGGCAATGGCATCGAACAGGTTGAACCGGTTGGTGACTTCAGGTCCCATGGTCTTCTTGACACTGAGGAACTGGCTGATAGGAGCCATTTCGCCGTTCACCCGTACAAAGATGTTGTTCAGCGACTTTTCATCCAAACGATATTTCGGGTCAGCCTGAATCATGATACGGTATACCTTAGAGAACAAGTTGAAGTTGGATGCATAAATACCACCGCAATAACCGCCTAATACGCTTAACACTTCAGACGGAGAGATTCCTGCACGTTTGCATTTCGCCGCATCTATGTCGATAGCATATTGGGGGAAGTTCGGATTGAAGGTCGTATATGCCATGGCTACTTCAGGACGTTGGTTCAATGCGCCGATGAACTTCATGGTATTCTGATAGAATGAAGTCAGGTCGCCGCCCACGCGGTCTTGGAGCTGCAATTCGATACTGTTACCCATACCGTATCCCGGAATCATACCCGGCTGGAACGTGAAGGATTGTGCCTCTTTGATGCTTTGCAGCATGAAGTTCAGTTTATTCATGACGGAAGTGGCATCCTGTCCCTTGCCTGTACGTTCGCTCCAGTCTTTCAAACGAATGATGAAAGAACCGTAAGACGTACCTTGACCGGCGATGAAGCCGTAACCGGAAATCTTTGAATAATGGTCTACTTCCGGAATTTGCTTGATGATGTTTTCTATCTTGGCCATTGTCTTGTTGGTCGTAGCCAAACTGCTACCCGGCGACATGCTGACATTGACCATCATCGTACCCTGGTCTTCCTGAGGAACCAATGCCGTTTTGGTTGTCTTCATAAAGTACACTAACAGCACGCATGAAACAACAAGCGAGCCCCATGAAATCCAACGATGATGAATGAAGAACATGACTCCATTCTTATATTTGCTCATCATGGCATTGAACGAAGCATTGTAGGCGGCTTTTACGATACCGTTAATGCTTCTTTTGCCTTTCTTGCCGCTCGCAGGACGCATCCACATAGCACATAGCGCCGGACACAACGTCAAGGCATTCAGACATGAAATACCTACGGCTACGGCCATGGTCACACCGAATTGAGTGTAGAAGATACCGGACGTACCGCCCATGAAGGTCACAGGGATAAACACAGCCATGAACACAAGGGTACAAGTGATAACGGCCATGGTAACATCTGACAATGCATCTTTGGTGGCCAGATAGGGCGATGTATATCCGACATCGAATTTGGATTGTACGGCTTCGACCACCACAATGGAGTCGTCCACCACCGTACCGATAACCAACACGAGTGCGAATAGTGTCAGGATGTTAATACTGAAACCTGCAATTTGCATGGCTGCAAAGGTTCCCACCAATGAAACGATGATGGAAATGGACGGAATCAGCGTACTCTTGAAGTCCTGCAAGAAGAAATATACCACCAAAATAACGAGGATGATGGCGACAATCAATGTCTCAACCACTTCATGGATAGAAGCAAACAAGAAGTCATTGGAACTCATCATTGTCATGAATTCCAGACCTTCAGGAAGTTCTTCGTTAATCTCTGACAACAATTTAGAGATTTCCGCATTTACCTCCGTGGCGTTTGAACCGGCAACCTGGAACACCATAAAGGTACAGCTCGGATGCCCGTCTACGTTACTGTCGAAAGCGTATGACTGAGTGCCGAGTTCTACGCGAGCCACGTCTTTTACGCGTAAGATATTACCGTCGGGTAAAGAACGGACTACGATATCTTCGAATTGACTGATATCGGTCAGACGTCCCTTATATTTCATGGTGAACTGGAACGTATTCGTTGAGTTCTCACCCAATGAACCGGTTGGAGATTCCAAGTTCTGTTCGCCCAAGGCAGAGGTAATGTCGGTGGGGACAAGGCCGTATTGCGCCATGACATCCGGCTTCAGCCAAATACGCATACTGTACGTGTCACCCATGGCCATCACGTCTCCCACACCCTCTACACGTTTGATACGGGGCACTACGTTGATGTCAAGGTAGTTGGCAATGAATGTCTTGTCATAACGGTTGTTGGGGCTGTACAACGAACCGATTTGCAAGAAACTGGTTTGGCGTTTGGTGGTCGTCACACCGATTTGCGTTACTTCTACCGGTAACAAACCTTGAGCCTTGCTCACACGGTTTTGAACGTTCACCGCAGCCATGTCGGGGTCTGTCCCTTGTTTGAAGTAAATAGATATATCGGCAGAACCGGAGTTCGTGGCAGTAGACTGCATGTAAGTCATGTTTTCCACACCATTGATTGCCTCTTCCAAAGGTTGGATCACACTCTTCATCACAGCGTCTGCGCTGGCTCCCGTATAGGTGGCCGAGACACGTACGGTCGGAGGAGCAATGTCCGGGTACTGCTCAATCGGCAGGGTGCCCAGTGAAATAAATCCTACGATAAGAATGAGGATGGAGATGGAGAAAGCCATCACCGGGCGTTTTATAAATATGTTACCTTTCATTGTTTTTACTTAAATTAGAATTCACTATTTACCTTGATTTTGTGCACCTTGTGCTGTACCCACAGGTGTACCTTCGCGTACCAGACCGGCACCTTCGGCAATGATGACATCGCCCACGTTCAAACCTTGGGTTACAATGTATTCCGTACCATTGTTGTTGGGAGCCACCTCGATATTAGCACTTTGGGCTTTTCCGTCTACGACCTTATAGACCAAGACCTTGTCCTGAAGTTCGAATGTGGCGGCCTGCGGGATGACAATCACGTCCTTGTAATATACCGGTACTTCTACATTACCGTTGGCTCCGCTGTGTAACAGGTGGGAAGCATTGGGGAATGTAGCACGAACCTGAGCCGTACCCGTGCTTGTGTTGATTACTCCGCTGATGGATTCAACGCGACCGCTGTCCGGCAGGACGCTACCGTCGTTCAGAATCAATTTCACGGCCGGCATCTTTTTGGCTGCCTCTTCCAACGAACCGTATTGACGGGTCATATTGAGCAAGTCATCTTCGTTGACGGAGAAGTAAACATACAACTCGCTGTTGTCGGATACGGTGGTCAAAGGCTGCGGGATAGAACTGCTGACCAATGCGCCCTGACGGTAAGGAAGCTGGCCTACCACGCCGTCGGCCGGGCTTTTTACTACGGTATAAGACAAGTTGTTTCTTGCATTTACAACTTGTGCTTTCATTTGAGCTACGGATGCTTTTGCACTCAATAAGCTATTTTGAGCTTTCTGTAAATCGAAATCGGAAACGACTTTCTGATCGAACAGGCGCTTGGTGCTCTTGAATGTCAAATCGGCTGTAGCTTCTGCTGCTTCTGCTGCTTTCAGGTTGGCTTCGGCCGTGTTCAACGCGGCTTGGTAAGGCACCTGGTCGATGATAAATAACGTTTGTCCTTTCTTGACACGGTCGCCTTCCTGCACGCACAGACGTTGGAGCGTTCCACTGACTTGCGGATATATCTCTACATCCTGACGTCCTTCAATTCTTGCACTGTAAAGTGATTGTAATACTATGGAATCGGTTTTTACAGTCATTGTCTTGTAAGAACCCGTGTCCATTGCTTGTTGTTGCTTATTGCAACCAGTTAACGCAACTAAGCAACAAAATGCTGTCGTTGCAACAGTCTTAATACCTCTATTCATAATTAATAAATAAAATAATAATCTCAAAAACGGTGCAAAAATACACAAACTGTGCGAGTATACGCTTGTTAAAAGTACCTTTGTTTTGTTCATTTTGGGAAGTAACCTTGCATTTTAGGAATATTCTACTTAATTTTGATTTCTATTAACGAAATAATCTCTTTATGGAAGAAAACGTACGTTCGTTGTTGGCGCAGGAGTGTTTTTATTTTAGGACTTCCTTGAATTGGGCGGTAGAGAATGAGTTGACTTTAGACAAGTGTTTGCTTGTAATGGTGGAGAGGGGAAAGGCTTCTGTTTTCGTGGGGGAAAATGAGTATACTTTGGAACGGAACCAGATACTTTTCATGCGGCCTGAGTTACCGCTGAAGAAGTTGCGTTCCACGACGGATTTTTCAGTTTCGTTGATGGCCTTTCCGCCTTCTATGCTTCGGGACAGTACGGAACGTATGGAGCCTCGTTTTCTATTACTTTTGTTTACACAAGTGATTTGGGGATTGGATGCGGAAAACCGGAAACTGGTGGAGCATTTTCGGGAATTGTTTCGTTTTGCGGTTGCGGATTACGGTAGGGGATACACGCGTGAATTAGTACTGAGTTTAGTGAATGGTCTGGTGTATGGAGCTTACGAAATGTGCGGGGCTGCACGTCTGGAGAATTTGTCTTTGGACTCTTCCCGTTCCCGGGAGTTGTTCCGGAACTTTATGGAGTTGCTTCATGAACACCTGACGCGTGAGCACGAAGTGCAGTTTTATGCCGGTAAACTTTGTATCTCGTCCAAATACCTTACCCAAGTCTCGAAAGGGATGATCGGACGTACGCCCAAACAGATTATCGACGAAACCCTTATGCACGAGGCCATGAAGTTATTGGATAAAAACAATTCGAGCATTCAGGATATCAGTGTCAGTCTCGGATTCCCTGACCAGTCTTATTTCGGACGTTTTTTCAAGCGTTTGAAACACATGTCGCCCCAGCAATACCGCTTGAGGTCGAAACGTTGACAGTCCTTTCAATATCTAAGAACTTTTGTGGACTGGAATTTTATAAGAAGCGTTCCATCGTCTTCGGAAAAGAAGGAGACGATGGAACGCTTATATTTGTAAGCCGGATATAGACCTCGTGCGAGGATTCAGGCTTTATGAATTCATGCTCATCAGGAATTCTTCGTTGTTCTTAGTCGGTTCAATCCGGTCTTTCAAGAACGTCATGGCTTCTATCGGGTTCATGTCCGCAAGAATCTTGCGCAGTACCCACATGCGATCCAGGGTCTGTTTGTCATGCAACAGGTCGTCGCGTCTTGTGCTCGAAGCTACGATGTTGACAGCCGGGAAGATACGCTTGTTGCTCAGCGAACGGTCGAGCTGGAGCTCCATATTTCCCGTACCCTTAAACTCCTCGAAGATGACTTCGTCCATTTTACTACCGGTGTCTATCAGTGCGGTGGCTATAATGGTCAGCGAACCGCCGTTTTCGATGTTACGGGCTGCTCCGAAGAAACGTTTCGGCTTGTGCAGTGCGTTGGCATCCACACCTCCGGAGAGAACCTTTCCGCTGGCGGGAGAAACCGTATTGTAAGCGCGTGCCAGTCGCGTGATGGAGTCGAGGAAGATGACCACGTCGTGTCCGCATTCTACCATTCTTTTGGCTTTTTCCAGTACGATGCCGGCTATCTTCACGTGGCGTTCCGCCGGTTCGTCGAATGTGGAGGCTATGACTTCGGCGTTGACGGTACGTGCCATGTCCGTTACTTCTTCCGGACGTTCGTCAATCAACAGCATGATGAGGTACGCTTCCGGGTGGTTGGCGGCGATAGCGTTGGCAATATCCTTCATCAGGATGGTCTTACCCGTTTTAGGTTGTGCCACCAATAAGGCGCGTTGTCCTTTACCGATGGGGGCAAACAAGTCTACGATACGTGTAGAAAGATTGTCGTTATGTCCTTTACAAAGTTTGAACTTTTCGTCGGGGAAAAGCGGAGTGAGATGTTCGAAAGGCACTCGGTCTCTCACGTCGCTAGGAGCGCAACCGTTGATTTTCGTCACTCGGATGAGCGGGAAATACTTTTCACCGGGTTTCGGAGGACGTACGGGGCCTTCTACCACATCACCGGTTTTAAGGCCGAACAATTTGATTTGTGAAGTGCTTACGTAGATGTCGTCCGGAGAAGACAGGTAATTATAGTCGCTGGAGCGCAGGAAGCCGTATCCGTCCTGCATGATTTCCAATACTCCTTCACCCGTCAGAATGTCTCCGAAATCGTATGCCGGTTCGGTGCCTTTAGGAAGTGCTGTTTCCTTTTCCGGGGCGTTTTCTGCCGCTTCGTACGAATAGGTATCGGGAAGTCCGTGAGATGTAATGTCCGGTTGTTGGCTGGGGTAAGTCATATACGTTTCATCCATGGCCGGTTCTGTCGGGATGATGGGGATGTCTTCCACCACGACGAAATCATTTTCGTCTGCAGAGAAGAAATTTTCTGTAGAAGGTGCCACAGATTCCGCTTTTTCCGTGATTTCCGGAACTTCGGTTTCTGTCGCATCGTCAATTGTTTCCGCAGGCTGAGCCGGAATGTCCTGCAAGATTTCCAACGGAACGTCGGTGATAGGTTCGTCCATAACCGGAAGCTGCTTTGCTTCGTCCGACAAAACAGTGGCTTGTTCCTCTGCTAATTTTGCAGCAGCTTCCAATGCCGCTTTTTCGGCTTTTGATTTCCGTCCTCTCTTTTTGGGAGCCGGGGCGGCAAGAGCTTCTGTATTGTTTTCTATTGTATTGTCAGATATTTCTTTTTCCACGATGGCTTCCACCGGCAGGTCTGCCAATTCGGGACTGATTACGGGAGTTGTTTTTTCATTTTTCAGTTCCGTTGCCTCTTCTTTATTATCGCGGGCGGCTTCCTTTTTCTTCATATCGAAGTTCTCGCCGTTGCCTTGTGAGGCACTATATACGCGGTCGGTTTCTTTCTTGCTCACTCTGACGCGTTTGCGCGGTGTTTTCGTTGTAGTGGCTTTTTGTGAGGCGGACAATATGGACTCTTCGTCTATGATTTGATAGATCAGCCCCATACGGTCTCCTTCATTAGGTGAGGGGATTCCTAAATTCTTTGCTATGTCTATCAGTTCTTCCTTAGACATGGCTTCTAATTCACTTTTCTTATGCATATGTAAGTATGTGTTGTACTTTTCTTGTATTGTACAGAGTTCATCTGTAGAATAAAAGTAGGATTCTTTTGATTGGATTTTCTTTGTTGTGATTAAAGAAAGAATAATGTGTGATTACAGTCATCTTGCATTTTGTTGGTGCAAAAGTAATGAATAATTTCTAAAAAACACGCATCTTTCCCATTTTTTTTCACTGAAAACAGAAAGTTTTCCACTTTGAAGTTTCTTTTTGCGGGTTTCATAATTAATCGTTATATTCGCGGGCAATTTGTATGGATGGAATATGGCTTTAGTGAATCCTTATTTACAGGTAGACGGTTTGACCAAGCGTATAGGTGACCGCATGTTGTTCGAACATATTTCTTTCGGCATTGCCGAAGGGCAACGGGTAGGCTTGATTGCCAAGAACGGAACCGGTAAGTCGACTTTATTAAATATAATAGGAGGAAAAGACGGATATGACGAAGGAAGCGTGGTGTTCCGCCGCGACTTGAATGTGGGCTATCTGGAACAGGCGCCTTCTTATCCGCCCGATTTGACGGTTATCGAGGCTTGTTTCAGCCATGGCAATGCCGTGACCAATTTGATACGGGAATATGAAAATTGTATGAATACGCCAGGAAACCCTCGTTTGGAAGAGATTCTCGACCGGATGGAGAGGGAAAAAGCCTGGGACTACGAGAACCGGGCGAAGCAAATCCTGTCGCAGTTGAAAATCCATTCTTTCAATCAGAAGATTTCCACGCTGTCGGGCGGGCAACTTAAACGGGTGGCTTTGGCCAATGTGCTGATTACCGAACCGGATTTGCTGATTCTGGACGAGCCGACCAATCATCTTGACCTGGAAATGATAGAGTGGCTTGAAGGTTATCTGAAACGTTCCAAGTTGAGTCTGCTGATGGTGACACACGACCGTTATTTTCTGGATCGGGTTTGTTCCGTCATATTGGAACTGGACGACTGTACCGTATATACTTACAAAGGGAACTATAGCTATTATTTGCAGAAACGGCAGGAACGTATCGACGCATCGAATGCCGAGGTGGCGCGTGCCAACAACCTTTATCGTACGGAATTGGACTGGATGCGCCGCATGCCTTGCGCCCGAGGGCATAAGGCGCGTTATCGTGAGGAAGCGTTTTACGAACTGGAGAAAGTGGCAAAACGTAAAACGGTGGAACAGAGCGTGTCGTTGGAGGTGAAATCGTCTTATATCGGTAGCAAAATCTTCGAGGCCGACTACATTAGCAAAAGTTACGGACCGGATAAAGTCATCCTGAAAGATTTCTTTTATACTTTCTCGCGGTATGAGAAAATGGGTATCGTAGGGAATAACGGCACCGGCAAGTCTACCTTCATCAAGATTCTGCTGGGTTTGGTGAAGCCGGACAGCGGACGGGTCGTTGTGGGCGAGACAGTGAAGTTCGGGTATTATTCGCAAGACGGGATGGTTTTCAACGAACAAATGAAAGTCATCGACGCGGTGAGGAGCATTGCCGAATATATCGACCTTGGGGGAGGACGGCATCTGTCGGCCATGCAATTTTTGCAGCATTTCATGTTTTCGCCCAAAGACCAGCAAAACTACGTGTATAAATTGAGCGGAGGAGAGCGCCGCCGCCTGTATCTTTGCACCGTGTTGATGCAGAATCCGAACTTCCTGGTGTTGGACGAGCCTACCAACGATTTGGACATTGTCACGTTACAGGTGTTGGAGGAATATTTGCGGAATTTCAAAGGTTGCGTGATTGTGGTGAGTCACGACCGTTATTTTATGGACAAGGTGGTGGATCATCTTTTGGTATTTCAGGGGCAGGGCGATGTGCGTGACTTTCCGGGCAACTACACTCAGTATCGGGAATGGCAGGAAGAAAAACAAAAGTTTGAGCGCGAACAACAAAAAGACCTGTCCTCGAAAACAAAAGAGCCGCCGGTACAAAAGACTTCCCGTTCGGCTCATGGAGAACAAAAGCGTAAAATGACGTTTAAGGAACGTCGGGAGATGGAACTGTTGGAGCAAGATATCGCCGCACTCGAATCGGAAAAGAAAAACATAGAGGAAGCTTTGTGTAGCGGGGCACTGTCTGTAGAAGAATTGACGGATAAGTCCAAGCGCCTGTCCCTCCTCAACGACGAACTGGACGAAAAGTCCATGCGTTGGTTGGAGTTGGCCGAGATTGAGGGGTAAAGATAAGGTGTGAAACAAGTGTCCGCTTTAGTTGCGGGACACTTGTTTCACACCTTTTATAGTTTTCAATTTCTTTTCCAACAGTTGCAGTTTACTTGTGTCGTCGAGCATGACGGTCAGTGTGCCGGAGAATAGGCCGTCGTGGGAGTCGATGCTGATACTTCGTAATGAAATCTTTTCCTCCTTGCTGATGATGGACGTGATGTTGTTCACGATGCCCAAATCGTCGTTGCCGATGACCTTGAGCGTGATAGGGTATTGGCTGCCTCGTTTGCCGGCCCATCGGGCTTTGACGATACGGTATCCGAACCGCTTACGGAGTTCCTGTGCGTTAGGGCAGTCTTGGCGATGTATTTTAATGCCGCCGTTCACTGTGACGAAGCCGAACACATCGTCCCCATATATCGGTTGGCAACATTTGGCCAAAGAGAAATCCAGTCCCTTTAAGTTTTGGTCTATGACCAACACATCGTCGTTCGTTTTAGCCTTGAGTTCGGCTTCCGACGGAATATTATAGTTCTCTGCGCTGGGAGCCGGAGTGTGTTCTGCCAACCCGGCCTCTATTTTTTGTTGTTCAGTGTATAAGTCAAGCACTTCGTTGACGTCCGTCGTTTCGTCGGCCAGACTTTTATAAAAGTCCGTCACGACTTTGAATCCGAGCTTTTTGATGACGTGCATCATGGTCGGCTCATCGTATTCTATCTTCCGGTTTTTGAATTTGCGTTCCAATAACTCTTTGGCAAAAGCCCCTTGCTTGGCTTGCATTTCTTTGAGAGCCTGACGGATTTTGGCCCGTGCCTTTCCTGTTACGACGAAATTCAGCCAATCCTGTTTGGGCGACTGGTTGTTGGCGGTCAGGATTTCCACTTGGTCGCCGCTGTTTAGTTTTTGGCGGAGTGGGGCATTCTTTTCGTTGATTTTGGCACCGATACAATGGTCGCCCACATTGGTGTGGATGGTATAGGCAAAATCCAGTACAGTGGCACCTTTGGGAAACTTGAACAGGTCCCCCTTCGGGGTGAACACGAAAACTTCATCTTCATACAGATCCATTTTGAACTGGTCCATGAGCTGGAGGTCGTCGTTGTTCTCCAACGCGCTGCGTATGTTGTTGAGCCATTCGTCCACTCCGCTTTCTCCGCTTTTAATACCTTTGTATCTCCAATGCGCGGCCAATCCTCGTTCGGCTATTTCGTCCATTCGTTCGGTTCGGATTTGCACTTCCACCCATTTGTTCTCCGGCCCGAGGACCGTGATATGCAAGCTTTCGTAACCGTTGCTTTTGGGGATGGACAACCAATCCCTCAACCGTTTGGGGTTGGGCTGATACATGTCCGTGATGATGGAATAAACCTGCCAGCATTCCATCTTTTCTTTTTCGAGGGCGGAATCCAGAATGATGCGGATGGCAAACAAGTCGTAAATGCCTTCCACTCCGCAATGCTGCTTCTTCATCTTCTGCCAGATGGAGTGTATGCTTTTGGTACGCCCTTTCATGTGGAATTTCAGACCGGCCTTCTTCAACTTTTCGTCGATAGGTCGGATGAACTTTTCGATATATTCGTCACGCGATTTTTTAGTGGCGTTCAGTTTTTCTTTAATTAAATAGTAGGCATCATGCTCCAGGTATTTCAGCGACAAGTCTTCCAGTTCGCTTTTCAGGCGGTATAACCCCAATTTGTGAGCCAACGGGGCGTATAAGTAAGCAGCCTCTTCCGACACCTTGCGCCGGGCTTCCTCGTTTTCCGTGTCTTTGATTTTGCGCATGATGTTCACGCGGTTGGCTATCATAATGAGAACCACACGCATGTCTTCGGCAAAAGACAGCAATAAGCTTCTGAAGTTCTCGCTTTCTACGCTTGGATTCTTCTCATACAGTTCCAAAATGCGGTTCAGGCCCTTGATGATACCGGCCACATCCACTCCGAATTCTCTTTCCACATCTTCCGGCGTGCAGTAGCCGCAACGTACGCAAGTATGTACCATGATACCAAGAATGGCTCCGCGCGTCAGTCCGATTTCAGAGGCTACGATTAAAGCTGTTTCCATGTCATTGAGGATAGGGTTCATGCCGAACACGTTTCTTTGAATAAGGTTACGGCGTGCCGCCTCAAGCAAATAAGTTTTCAGCTTTTTGCAGTCGTCAGGATGAAGTATATTGCCGGAAAGTTTGAGAAGCTCCCTATATAGCTGTGCAAGTCGCACTTTTTCTTGTGCGGAGAAAAAAGCATTCTGTTCCATAATCCGCTATTTTTCTTCAAAGGTAGTACTTTTTTGCTGAAACGTTTACCCGTTTGCTTAAAAAAGCCTATATTTGAATGTTTTTTAGGGAAGGTTTAAAACGATTATATAATATGTTGACAGCAGAAGACAAGGTCTTATTGGCCGGAAAGGGGATTACGGAAGAGCAAATAGAGGCTCAGTTGCAGACTTTTAAGAAAGGATTTCCATTTTTGAAGTTGAAAGCGACCGCTTCGTTGGCTCATGGTATTTTGGCTCCTTCGGCAGAAGAATGCAGGCATTATGAGGAAGTGTGGAAGGCTTATAAGGAAGAAGGAAAAGCGATAAGCAAGTTTGTTCCGGCTTCGGGGGCAGCCAGCCGTATGTTTAAGAATATGTTTGAATTTCTGGATGCGGAATACGATGTGCCGACCACTGATTTCGAAAAAACTTTTTTTGCGGCGATTCGTGATTTTGCATTCTACGATGAATTGGATGCGGTTTGCATGAAAAATGAAGGTCGCGGGATTGACGGTTTGGTGGCATCCGGCCAATATAAAAAGGTTGTGGCGAACATGCTTCGTCCGGAAGGTTTGAATTACGGCCAGTTGCCTAAAGGATTGCTTACGTTTCACCGGTATGAGAACGGTTCGCGCACTCCGTTGGAAGAACATTTGGTAGAAGCGGCTTTGTATGCTGCCAGCAAAGGAAAGGCTGAAGTTCATTTTACGGTGAGTGCGGAGCACAAAGCTTTGTTCAAGGCATTGGTGGAAGAAAAGCTTCCGATGTATGAAAAAGCATACGGAGTGACGTTCCATGTCACATTCTCCGAACAGAAACCGGCCACGGATACTTTGGCGGCCACGATGGACAATGAACCGTTCCGTGCGGACGGTAAGCTTTTGTTCCGCCCCGGCGGGCACGGTGCGCTTATCGAAAATTTGAATGACTTGCAGGCCGATGTCGTTTTCGTGAAGAATATAGATAATGTGGTGCCGGATCGTTTGAAAGGGGATACGGTTACTTACAAGCAGGTGCTGGCCGGTATTCTGGTAGAGTTGCAACAGAAAGCCTTTGCTTATTTGCGTAAGTTGGACAGTGGGGACTATAGCCATGCGGATATCGAAGAAATCATCCGCTTCGTCCAGCAGACGCTCTTCTGCCGTCGTGAGGATGTGAAAGAACTGGAAGATGCGGAACTCGTGATTTATTTGCGTAAAAAGTTGAACCGTCCGATGCGTGTCTGCGGCGTGGTGAAAAATGTGGGAGAGCCTGGCGGTGGTCCTTTCTTGGCTTACAATAGCGACGGGACGGTTTCGTTGCAAATTCTTGAAAGCAGTCAGATTGATACCCGGAATCCGGAATATGTGGCCATGTTCAAGAACGGGACGCATTTCAATCCCGTAGATTTGGTTTGTGCAGTGAAGGATTATAAAGGAAACAAGTTCAATCTGCCCGATTATGTGGACCGCAATACGGGATTCATTTCTTATAAAAGTAAAAACGGAAAAGAACTCAAGGCTTTGGAGTTGCCCGGCCTGTGGAATGGGGCTATGAGCGATTGGAATACGGTGTTTGTGGAAGTGCCCCTGAGTACGTTCAATCCGGTGAAAACGGTGAACGACCTTTTGCGTGAGCAACACCAGTAACAACGATAGGTTGTCGGTACATAATTAAGATATTCTTATGACGAAAAAGATTTTATTGTTAGGCTCCGGAGAATTAGGAAAAGAGTTTGTCATTGCGTGCCAACGCAAAGGGCAATATGTAATTGCTTGCGATTCGTATGCACATGCACCGGCTATGCAAGTAGCAGACGAGTGCGAGGTCTTCCACATGCTTGACGGGGATACGTTGATGGCCGTGGTGGAAAAGCATAAACCGGACATTATCGTCCCCGAAATAGAAGCCATTCGTACGGAGAAACTGTATGATTGCGAGAAGATGGGCATTCAGGTCGTACCGAGTGCCCGGGCTGTGAATTTCACCATGAACCGAAAAGAAATCCGAGAGTTGGCTCATACGGAACTTGGATTGAAAACGGCGGATTATCGTTATGCCAAAACTTTCGATGAGTTGAAGGCTGCGGCCGATGTGATAGGCTTCCCCTGCATTATCAAGCCTTTGATGAGTTCTTCCGGACACGGGCAGAGCAAGGTGGACAGTCCTGCGGATTTGGCACACGCCTGGGAGTATGCATGCGCGGGAGCACGTGGCGATGTGAAAGAAGTCATTGTAGAGCAGTTTATTCCTTTCGACAGTGAAATTACGCTGCTGACAGTGACCCAACAGAACGGGCCTACTTTGTTCTGTCAGCCTATCGGTCACGTGCAAAAAGGAGGAGATTACCGTGAAAGTTTCCAGCCGGCTGCTATTTCTCCCGAAATGCTGAAAGATGCGCAGGATATGGCAGAGAAAATCACACGTGCCCTGACCGGTGCGGGGATTTGGGGAGTTGAATTCTTCCTGAGCCATAAAGACGGCGTGATATTCTCCGAGTTGAGTCCTCGTCCGCACGATACGGGAATGGTGACTTTGGCAGGCACACAAAATCTTTCGGAATTCGAATTGCACTGCCGTGCCGTTTTAGGTTTGCCGATACCGGAAATTACACAAGAACGAATGGGAGCCAGTGCGGTCATCCTGTCGGAAGTGGAAAGCCACGGAGCACCGAAGTATTCCGGCGAGGAGGAGGTCTGTGCGGCAACGAACACTTATCTGCGTATTTTCGGGAAGCCCGAAGCTCATATAGGGCGCCGTATGGGAGTGGTGGTTTGCTGGGACAAGTTGGATGCCGACCAGGAAGCATTAAGGAATAAATGCAAAGCCCTGGCAAGTAAAGTTAAAGTATATTAATACGTAAATAAGAAATCCGGATGCGGAGTGTTTTTTTCAAGAAAAGATATACCTTTGTATCCGATTTGCGACAATAGCTCAGTTGGTAGAGCATTGGCTTCCCAAGCCGAGGGTCGCGGGTTCGAGTCCCGTTTGTCGCTCTCTTATCAGCTATCTTCCATGACCGTAATAATCGCCATTGTTTTGCTCTTGGGATATTGTGCTATTGCAACAGAGCATATCACCAATATCAATAAAGCCGCTGTGGCGATGTTTCTCGGAGTTATTGTTTGGACACTCTACATGGTGGCGGGAAAACAGTATGTAGAAATGATGTACGCGGAGGAATATGCTGATTTCTTAGGCGGAAATGTCTCTAACGTTACTTCTCTTAAGAATTTTATTGCCAATTATATTTTTATCGGTCACGTAGCGGATATTTGTCAGATCGTGCTTTACCTTTTGGCTACGATGTCTATTGTCGATTTGTTGAATACGAACGGTTGTTTTGATTTCATCAGCGAGTGGATTACGACCCGTAATAGCAAGCGTCTTCTGTGGATGGTGGCTTTCATAACCTATGTCTTGTCGGCCAATCTCGACAACCTGACCACGGCTTTGATGATGTTTGCCATCGTGCGTCAGTTGTTGCCGGGGAGTCGTTTCCGCATGTATTATGGGGCGGTCATTGTAATTGCGGCCAATGCCGGAGGTTGTCTTACGGTAATCGGCGATGTGTCTACTTTGATGCTGTGGGTCAAGGGAGCGGTCACAGCGTCCAGTTTTTCGGGTGCCATGTTCTTGCCGTCCATTGTAGCCGTGGCTATTCCCACTTATTTGATTTCCCGCAAGTTGCCGGAACAGATGGATATTAATACGCCTCGTATCCGCTATCGCGGGGATGATACGACTTTGACGCGTTGGCAGCGTATTCTGATGCTGTTCGTGGGGATTGGAGGGCTGTGGTTTATTCCAACGTTTCACAATCTGACCAAGTTGCCTCCTTTTGTCGGAGCGTTGTGTGTATTGGCACTTTTCAGTGTCGTAAACGAGTTGTGCAATCGGCGGTTGATCAAATCCGACCAACCTTTTTTCCGCCCTACACCACGCTTCATGCAGGCAGAGAGTATCCAGACTATTTTATTTTTTATAGGCGTAAGCATGGCTATTTCTGCCATTCAAGAGACGGGGGCACTCTATACGGTTGCCGTATGGTGCGACCAATATATTCATAATATCTACGTATACAGTTTGATATTAGGAGGAATTTCCGCCTTTTTGGATAACGTGGCACTTGTGCTGACCAGCATATCCATGTATGATGTGGTAGGGATGACGGAAAGCATTCCCGGTATGGATCCGGAATACCTTCGTTCATTCGCGCTGAATGGTCAGTATTGGCAATTAGTAGCTTATAGCGGAGGAATCGGCGGCTGTTTGCTTTCCATCGGTTCCACTGCCGGATATGCGTTGATGAAAAGTGAGAACGTTTCCATTTGGTGGTATTTCCGTCACATATCCGGCAAGGTTATGGTGGGGTGGCTTGCCGGCCTTGGAGTTTACTTTTTTATTGATTCGTTTATCAGATAAGAGATAGAACAAATATATGCAGATAAACAATACGTTATTTAAGAGGAAAATACTGTCTTTTACGTTGATACAAGTCGCTCTGTTGAGCTTTTTGCTGATTCTTTCCGTGGCGGTGCGTCTTGTGCTTTATCCTCTCAGCTATCTTGAATCCTTGCCTCTTTATTTTATTGTGGGATTCTTCTTTTTGTGGGAGATGCTGCAATTCTTTTTAGTTTCAAGGGAGGCTGTGGAAGATAGCCGGAACATATTACGGTATTATCGCCATGGTATCCTGTGGCGTGTCGGCATATCGTTGCTTGCCGGAGGATGTATCAGTTTTTTCTTGTCTGCGCAACCCTTGTTTACGGCTTTGCTTTTTTTGATGTTTCTGGTGGCTGAGTGTATTTTCGATATGATATTTTATCGCCGTTTTCTGAAAGAATAGAAAGAAAGGATTGCCCGGATGATGGATAAGAAGCGTATCGCCCAGTTGTTGGAGGCTTTGGGGAAGGGACTTTTTGAGAAAGAACATGTGCTTTCCCTGTCCCTTTTGGCGGCAGTTGCCGGTGAAAGTATTTTCCTGCTTGGCCCTCCCGGAACGGCAAAGAGTATGATAGCCCGGAGACTGAAATCGGTTTTCCGGGACGGTCGTTCTTTTGAATATCTGATGTCCCGTTTCAGTACGCCGGATGAGATATTCGGACCGGTGTCTGTTTCTGCCCTGAAGGACGAAGACCGTTATATGAGAATGACCGAAGGGTATTTGCCCACAGCCGATGTCGTTTTCTTGGATGAGATATGGAAAGCCGGACCCAGCATTCAGAATGCTTTGCTTACGGTGTTGAATGAAAAAGTATATCTGAACGGCAAAGAAGAAATGAGGCTTCCGCTGAAGTTGGTGGTCGCTGCCTCCAATGAACTTCCGGCCGAGGGGGAAAACTTGGATGCGTTGTGGGATCGTTTCCTTGTCCGTTGTGTGGTGGGAGGCATTGCCGATGAAGAACTCTTTAATTTGATGATTTCTTCTACGGTTCAGTCCGAGGTGGAAGTGTCGGATGCCATACGCTTGTCTGCCGATGAGTTACGCGTGTGGGCCGAAGGGATAGATGCGGTGGAGATACCGGTTTTTGTATTTTCATTTGTCCATATATTCCGCAGACTTCTGACGACTTACAATGTATCGGCAGAAGAAAAAGGAGAGTCCCTGTTTTATGTGTCCGACCGCCGTTGGAAGAAGATGGTACATCTGTGGCGGACTTCTGCCTTTCTGAACGGTTGTTCCGTCATCCATTTGGCGGATTTGCTTTTGTTGCAGGTCTGTGTGTGGGATACTCCGGCTGAGGAGACTGTTTTGGAGCGCCTCTTGACCGACGCTCTTGTGGCAGCCTGTGAAGAGCATGTCGGTGTCCCCCTCTTGTCAGACCGTTTGGCTACATTGAAAGAAGAGGGGATGGGTGTTTCGGAAACGCATGTGGCTTTTAAGGTGGTCAAGGCTTTTTTCTATCAAATACAATCCATGTATCCCGGACGTACAGTGCTGATTTATACGAATGAATACGAAGCGTTGAGTCCGGACCAGCCGATACCTTTTGTGTTGGTTACAGACCGTCGCAAAACCGGAGCGCAAATACTGCGCAAGTATGAGAAAAGCCGCCATCCGGATGTTTTTCCAAAGGATCTGCTTCAAGTGGTTCGTACTACGACCGGTTTGCAGGTGAATGGACGGAAATATGAATTGCTTCGTGAGGCAGGGGAGGACGGTGAAAACGCAGTGCCCCAGACAGGAGTTTCTTCTCGGATGAATTTTTCATCAGCGATGGCCGAGCGTATCGTGGCTGAATTGGGCGAGGTGTCAGCTCGTCTGGAACAATGGCAAAGGGAAGAAGCAGAATATGTACAGACACATTTGTTTTTACAAGACAGGCAAAGGGATATATTGAAAAACGCCTTACGCCGTGTACGTTCCGACATAACCTCTTTGGAAATCGAAAGTCAGGAATTGAGCCATGCAGCCGGCAGGAAATTATCATGAGGGATATGAGCGCGTGCGCCAGTTGTCCGCTCTTTTTCTGAGGCGTTTGCATGAAATAGCCGGTGAGGTTTATGCAGAGGTCTTGTCGTCCGGTGCCATCCGTCCCGAAGAGATGGAGGAAGAAATACAGCGTTATTTCGCCAAAAAGAAATCAGGTTTACAAGACGTATATTCCTATTATGGGGAACAGTGGGACTATTATTATCAGGTCGTTGCGGCTTCGGATGCCGACTTTTTGCCCATGTTGCAACAGGCTCGTTCCGCTTTTGTCCGTTTATATGTTCCGGTCGAATTGGATGCGCCCTATTATATGGAACAGTTGGTGCGTTATCCTCGTACGGATAGCCGCTGGCAGGCTCTCCGCCAACATTTCATAAAGAAGTGGAGGAATCTGTTGGAAGGGCGGGAACGTACGTATCAGAAGCGGCACATAGAACGGCTTTGTGAAGATTATTACCGTATGGTGTCGGCCAATGCCGGTATGTTGCAGAATGTGGGAGGAAAGGGTGAAGGTCCTTCCCCTCGATTAGCCTGGCTTCAGTTGACGCAATCTCCGGAACTTCGCGTGAAGCTCAGACAGCTTTCGCAGGTAATCCGTAAAAGCCAATTAATTAAGGAACTGAATCACGTTTTAGGGCGTAAGAAAGCGGATGAGCAGCGTTTGTATCAAGCCATGAGCGGAAAGACACCGGTTACTTTGTTACGCTCTGCCACGCACTCCGACATTGTGGGCATTACGGAAGGGAACAATCTGAACGCCCTGCTGCCGATGGAATATTGTTTCTTGTCGGATGCCGCTTTGGAACCGATTTTCTACCGCCGTTATGTCGAAAAGAAACTGGCGGTCTTCGATGCCGTATCCCGGCAGATAGAATATGCCGAAGCTTCTTCGTACAGCGGACGCGACTTACAGAAACGGGCCAAACATGGCCCTTTTGTGGTTTGTGTGGATACCTCCGCTTCGATGGAAGGGGAACGTGAGTTATTATCCAAGGCGGTAGTATTGAGTTTAGCCTTGATAGCCGACAAATTGCGCCGCCCCTGTCGCGTGATACTCTTTTCCGACCAAACCGAAGTCATCGAGTTGAATAACCTCTATTCCGACTTGGCCTTATTGGAGACCTTTCTGTGCAATTCCTTTCATGGAGGATCCGATATGACTTGTGCGATGAAAGAATCCGTAGAAACTTTGATGCGTGAAGATTTTCGTTATGCCGATTTGCTTTGGCTTTCGGATTTTGAGATGGATCCGCTTCCTCCGATGTGGGTACAATATGTAGAGGAATTGAAGCAACGGGGCATGCGCCTCTATGCCGTGTCTTTCGGTCGTCGGTCAGAGACGTCTTACCTCAGGTTGGCCGACCGTGTTTGGACTGCCGATTGACGAATGTCTTTTGAGCGTATTTCTAAAAGCACGAGATTCCCGTATTTGTGTGCTTTCCCCCGAATGGATATTTTTGAGCGATTCTCGTGGCCTTTTGATTTTTCACGATGAAAGCGTTGGTTTGATTCTATGTGACAAATATAAAAGAAAGGCATGTAGATTTTAGTCTTATTGAAACTGAAACCACATGCTTTTCGCTCCTAACGTCGTTTTCTAAATCTTCAAGTTTGATACCGAAATAGAAGAAATCCGGTTTCGGGAATCAGAATTTGTTTAATTCTGTGGCATCTATTTTGTTCACTCCGTTCGAGTTTATTTCAGTCTGGTCTGCTGTTCCGGATAGGATAAGTTTACCTACTCCGCTGTTGCGGGCTTTCAAAGAAGTACATTCCATGGTAATATGTATAGTCCCGACTCCGGAGTTCTGAATATCAACCTTTTTACCTTTAAACTCCACGGTTTGCTTGCTTACGCCACTGCTTTTGCAAGATTAAAATAAAAATGCAACCATCCGAAAGATGATTGCATTTTCATGTGATTCCGTTGGGACTCGAACCCAAGACCCACGCCTTAGAAGGGCGTTGCTCTAATCCATCTGAGCTACGGAACCGACCTTAAATCGGGTGCAAAGATAGAGGTTTATTTTCATTTCTGCAAGCCGGATACGTGATTTTTTTAACTTTTCTACCGTCCGCAAAGCAGCTTATAGTCGCAGTAGGCACAAATTTTAGGTACGGAAGTCTGCCGGAAGGGAATTTCCGGATTGAACAATTCCTCCAACACACCTTGTAGCATCTTTTGGAAATCTTCTTTGAAGCGGCTGAAATCCGTCACTCGTTCACGGTTGAACACGATGGTCGGATCATAATCTTCAGCATTGGATTTGTGTACGAAGAACAGGGCCGGGGATACGGGACGCTTTTGTTCGCCTGTCATGACCCAAGCATACAGGAATATCTGGAAGATGTATGAGGGACGGTGCTCGGCGGGTTGTACCAGTTGTTCCATCGAAGCTGCTTTTTCCGGTGTGCCGCCCGTTTTGTAATCCACGATACGCAAGGTTTCCACTTCCTGCCCCGTGGTTTCGTCCGGCATCCTGACCGTGTCCATTCGGTCTATTTTTCCCCCGATGTCGATGGACAGAGGGTGGCCGTCCGATATGATGTCCACACTTCGGTGGTGTTCCTGTTCCATTTCCTCCAATACGAATTGTTTCATGCGGCTGTCGTGGGCGAGCAGTTGGCGCAGGTAACTGGCCATGACCTTGCGTGCTACGAGCAGTTGCCCGTTGTAGAACACCGTGTCTTCACGTCCTTCAAAGAAGTTTTTCAGGAACGAGGCTTCTATATAAGGAAGTAAAACTGTATCCCCACCCTCCAGCAGTCGCTCGATGTCCTGACGACGGATGACGGGGTTACGTTCGGTCAGTTTCCGGTAGACGAGTTCCGCCGCCTCATGGAAGATGGTGCCGAACAGTGCGTTGTCCAAACCGTTTTGCGGGTCTTTGGGTTGCCGTATGTGTGCCACCTGTTGGTAATAAAATTTGAGCGGGCAGTCGATGTAAGCGTTGAGTGCCGAAGGGGAGAGGGGGCGCGAACCGGGTTGGCCGCTGCCATAGTTACGGCGTAGGATGTCCATGACTTCCGGCGTCTTGGCTGCTTCCATGCCGTTGTCGGCCGGTACGGCCTGGCCGGATTGCAGGATTTTCAGTTCTACGGGAAAATCCGTTTCGGCCAACAGTTGGCGCAGGAAGCGTGACATCTCGTTTTTGTTCAGTCCGTCGGTAGCGATGTTGTACATGAATGTGATACGTTCCGTACGCTGCACAAGACGGTAAAAATAGAACGCGTATACGGCTATTTTATGTTGTATGGTGGTCAGTCCGAACACTTCCCGCAGGTGGTAGGGGATAAACGAAGTGTCGTTCACGGCTTTGGGCAACATTCCTTCGTTGACGGAGAGCATCAGGATATGCCTGAAATTCAGGTTGCGTGTCTCCAATACGCCCATGACCTGCAAGCCTACGGCCGGTTCGCCGTGAAAGGGAATGGTGGTCGTGCCCAGCACGGTGCGCAGCAAGCGGCGCAGGGTGGAGGGCTGTACGTCGAGCGTACGGTTTTCCGTCAGGCGGATGAAGCGGCTAATGACCTGATGGGCACGATAGAGTGCTTCGTGGTACAACTGGCTGTACACGTCGTCTTTCCGGTCTTTTTGTTGTCCGAATGCTGCAGCCAAGCCTTCGAGCAAGGAGCGGATATAGACCAATAAGGCGTGGTTTTCCGCATGCGGACAGAAGATATCCTGTTCCTCCAACAAGGCGGCGTAGGGATGGCTGCGTACGATTTTTTCCTGTTCCGCCCGGAAACAGCGGCGGTCGCGGTCGTAACCATCGGTCTGCAAGGAAAGCAAAGCGTTGATGAAACTGTACACCGGCGTGTCGGTCATGGGGAATCCCATGGTGATGTTGGTGCGTTTCACGGGATGCGGCGATGTGGCATCGGGCAGCGAATGGAGCACCGGTTGGAGCAAGGATTCGTTGCAAAGTACGATAGCCGTGTCCTGTTCCGGTTCCGTGAGGGCTGAGTCCAGCCATTGGGGAATATAGCGTGCCTGTGCATTCTCCGAAGTCGTGGCGATGAACTCGATGCGCGGCGGGTTCTTGAAGTTGTCGAAGCATGTTTCTTCCAAGGCGTTGGGGAACTCTTTCAGGTTCTGGCGGATGAAGGTCCCGGCCTCGAAACGGCTTTTCTCGCCGACGTACATCACGTCATAGTCCCAATAAAAAAGGGCTTGTCCGCGTTCCTGCAAGTAACTGAACAGCCGTTTTTCCACATCGTTGAGCACGTTGAAGCCTACAAAGACATACGTCATGTCCGCAGGGATGCGGTCGGTGCGTTCGGCAAGATGCTCCGCCACGTCTTTGTACAACGCCCCTTCGTACAGCATTCCTTTTTCTTTCAGCCGTGCGTTGAACGTGGCATAGATGTCGTCCATCCGATTCCACAGGGCGAGGAACTTTTCTTTCAGTCGGCTGTTGCCTTCGATGGAAAAGTCCTCGAAAAAATGTTTCAGGGCCTCTTCTTGGCGGGGTGTCAGGAAGTCGCTGTGGTCCAGTTCCTTGATGGATTGTATGTTGCTGAACAGTTTATGAGGATCGGCCAGATGCTTGTCGATGTCGTCGAAGTCGGATAACATGATTTCGCCCCAACCGTAGAAACGGTCGAGCGATTCCGGGTCGGGCACGAGCGCGGCATAGACACGGTGGAGCTCGCACACCGAGAGTATGTCGTCGCAACGGGTGAAGTCCGACAAAGAATCGAACAGTTCGCTGATGGTACGGTAACGTGGTGCCCATACTGGCCGTCCGGACACGGCAGCCAGTTGCTGGTTCATGAAAAGTCCGGCGCGTTTGTTGGGGAATACCACCGTAACGTCGCGCAGGTTGGTGCCGAAACGGTGTATGAGGTCTTGGGCGATAAGTCGAATGAATGTTTCCATAAAAAACAGGCGGATTAGACTTGAACTTCTTCAAGCCGGTTGTTAAGAATGTACCACAGGTAACCTTTCACGCGGCGGTCCGGTTCCATCAGGCGGAGCTGCTTCATATAGTCTCCCACCTGGTCGCGGTATTCGTCGTGCGGACGACCGAATTTGAAGTCCACCACAGTGATTTCGTCTTTGCCGAACATGACCCGGTCGGGGCGGTAAGTGCCGTATTTTCCCGTTTCTTCATAGTATTCCTGCGTCAGGATGGGGCACTCATTGTAAAGCTGCATTGTGCCGTCGAACCAACGGGCCACTTCGGGCAAGGCAAATGCTTTTTCCACCTGCTGCTTGAGTGCATCCATTTCGGGTTGTGTACCGATCAGGCCTTCGGTTTCCAAAGTGCGGAGTGCCTTTTCCACGTCGTCGCGGGTATAGATCGTAGAGAATATTTTGTGCATGAGGATACCCATGCGCCTTTTGTCGTTGCGGGAATGCCGGGGCTTGTCCGTATCCGAAAAAGCGTCTAAGAACTCTTCCGCGCGGTTGGATTGACAGAAGTCGATACGGGCTTCGTAGGAGTGCATGACGACCGGTACCGGGCGGTAATCGGTCTCCATGCGGTTGTCGGAGGTTTTGCGACCGGAAGAATAGGACGTGACCGGTTCGCCGTAAGTAAAGAGCGATGTTTCTCCGTTTTCCCCGTCCGTCTCTTCAACGCCGTCCAACGCGCGCGGTAAGGCATGGTAAAGCAGGTCGCCCGTCGTGCTGCGTTCATCCATGGTGTAGCGCGTACGGCACCAGGCCAACAGGTTCTTCTCCGCACGGGTGAAGGTCACGTAAAGCGTGTTGAGCGCGTCTACCCGGCGTTGCAGGTGCTCCTCCTCATATTCCCGGCTGAATACGGAATCGCGCATGGCAGCTTCAATGGTGATGGGGATGACCGGCAGGCTGTCGTAGGGCGGTTCGTGCGTTTCGCACCACAGCAGGTCGTTACGGCGGTTGAAGCCCCGTGTGTCTTGTTCGATGTTCCAGTCGCAATAAGGGACGAATACCGTGTGGAACTGCAATCCCTTGGACTGGTGTACGGTGAAAATCCGGATGCCGTCCACTTCACCGGACGGGATAGAAGCGCCGGAGAGCGTCTCGTCCCAATAGGTCAGGAAAGAACGGAGGTCGGAAGGGTTGTCTTGCAGGTAGGCGGTCACCTGGTCGAAATAAGCGAACAGGTAGGCGTCTTCGTCGGGAATACGTCCCAGGTCGAATATTTTATAAAGCTCCTCCTGAAGTTCATAGAGCGGAAGGGTTTTCAGTTCCTCCATGCGGTTCAAATACGTTTCGGGCAGGAACGTTTCGAGGGAACGGGAAGCCAACAGGTCGACGTCGGCTTCTGTCGACTTTCCGCTGTGCAGGGCCAAAAAGGCCAATGACACGCGGTCTTCCGTGTCCGCCATGTAACGCATGGCGGCGATGAGCAGGTTCACGCTCAATGAACTGGAAAGGAGGAAAGCCTCGTCCGATACCAGTTTGACGCGGTCGCCGAAACGTTCGGCAAAATGACGGATGATGGGGGCGGCATGCCGACGGTAACGCAGCAGGATGGCCATCTCCCCGTAGGGCAGTCCGGCTTCGTGCAGGGTACGGACCTGTTCACAAAGTTCGTCCAGCATCCGGGTTTCCCAGTCGTCTTCTTTGTCTTTTTCGTCGAAGAAGCGGATTTGTACGTATCCGTCGTTTCCTTTGTCCGGACGGCATTGTTGGGCCACGTCGCCGTAAGCCTCCGCCATTCGGATGGGAGCGTCCGGCGTGAGCCGGTCCAGTTCTTCGGCGGCAGCCGTGAACAGGGCATTGTTGAACGCGATGATGCGGCGTTCGCTCCGGTAGTTGATGGCAAGGTTTCTTATGTCGGGGCGGTGCACGGCCATTTCCTTCTCTATGTTTTTCAGGATGGTCCAGTCGCCGTTCCGCCAACGGTAGATGCTTTGTTTCACGTCGCCCACGATCAGGTTGCCGAAGCCGGAGGCCATGCTCTCCAACAGCAGGATTTTAAAGTTCTTCCACTGCATGGTGGAAGTGTCTTGGAACTCGTCTATCATCACATGATGGAAAAACGCGCCCATTTTTTCGAAAATGAACGGAGCGTCGTTCTCTTCTATCAGTTCGTGGAGCAGGATGGGGGTCTTGGCCAACAGGAAACGGTTGTTCTCGTGGTTCAAGGCCGTGACCTCCTCGTCGATGACGCCTAACAGCCGCAAAGGGTTGAGGTGTTTCAGTGCCAGCGACGCACTGGTGTGGCGTACGAGTTGTTCGGTCTGGAAGCCGCGCAGTTCCGCCAACAGTTCGCTGAAGTGGGCGGCGGCTTCAACCAAGGCCGCCACGGAGCGGTCGGCCTTGCGGAGCATTTTTTCCGCATTCTCTGTGTAACCTTGGAGCGTGCTGCCGAACTCGGCCCTGATGTTGCCGTCTTCGATGCGCCGGAGGTAGGTGTCTATCGTGCTGCCTCGGCTGAATTGGTCGAAGCCGAGCCCCCATGCTTCCATTTCGGCGCGGAAGTTGGCTGCCGCGCTCTGCACGACATCCAGAGAGGCGTGCAACTCGTAATTGAGCGCGGTGCGGAGTTCGCCGATGCGTTTGTTCTCGCGCAGCACTTCGCGCATTTCGTGTTCCCGGGCCAAATAAGCCTCTTTGAAAATCCATGCGGCGAAGCTTTTCACCTCGCGGGCGATGTCCCATCGCTCGTTGTTCGAGATGCGATCGTCCACATATTCCAGAATCCAGTTCAGGACGGTGGGAGTAAGGTGAAGGCGTTCCATGATGCGGTCTACAGCCGCATGGAGCACTTCCTTGTCGTTGAGGTCCACTTTGAGATTGGCCGTGAGGCTCAGTTCGTGTGCCAGGTTTTTCAGAACCGACTGGAAGAAAGAGTCGATGGTTTCCACCCGGAAACGGTTATAGTCGTGCAGGATATGGCATAGGGCCGAGCCGGCACGGCTGCGAATCTCTTCCTCCGGCAACTCGATGCCGTCCGCCCGGAGTTCTTTTTGGAGGGATTCCAGATAATTGGCAGAGGACGGAAGCCCTTTCCAGATGCCGTAAAGTTGCTGGAGGATACGGTCTTTCATTTCGGCCGTAGCCTTATTGGTGAAAGTGACGGCCAGGATGTGGCTGTAGGCATGGCGGCTTTCCTGTTCGATCAGCGTCTTGATGTACTGTATGGCCAGGGTGAACGTCTTGCCCGAGCCTGCCGATGCCTTGTAAACAGTCAGACTGGATTTCATGTCGTTCAGGGATTCATGTTCTGGTAAAGATAGCGTTTGATGCTCTTCTTGGCGGTCTTTTCAAACTCTTCGTTTTGTAGCACCACCTTGGTGATTTGCGAATAGGGCGGCAGCTCCTTGTTCAGTTCCTGGCGTGAGATGTCGATCTGCCGCCACAGGGCATGGTCGTCCAACCCGTCTTTCAGGCTTTCGCCCAAATCGGGGTAGACAAGGGCCACCAGTTTCTCATTGCACATGATGACCAGTGATTCGTTGACGTACGGAAGGTTGTTCAACCGCGATTCTATTTCTTCCGGATAAATGTTTTGTCCGCTTGCGCTGAGCAGCATGTTCTTGCAGCGTCCTTTGATGTACACGTCGCCTTCCGGGTTGATGACGGCCATGTCGCCCGTGTGCAGCCAGCCGTCGGCATCGAATATTTGTTCCGTGGCTTCCTGGTTTTTATAGTAGCCCAGCATGGTGTTGCGTCCGCGGCATACCAGTTCGCCGGGAATCCGTGCCGGGTCGGAACTCAGCACTTTCAGTTCCATGCCTTCGGCCGCCCTTCCGCACGACATATAAGCCGTTTCGTACCACGGGCTGTGGCAGATGATGGGGCCGCATTCCGTCATGCCGTAGGCGATGGAATAGGGGAAATTGATGGAACGCACGAACGCTTCCACCTCGGCGTTGAACGGTGCGCCGCCGATGATGACTTCCTTGATGTTCCCCCCGAAAAGGCGCAGGCTTTCCGTGCGTGCCTTTTCCTTGATCTTTTCGCTGATGATGGGGATGTGCAGAAGCAGTTTGCCCAATTTGCTGTCGATTTTCGGAAGGACTTCTTTCTTGAATATCTTTTCGATGACCAATGGCACGCAAGACATGATGCGGGGATGAAACTCTGCCACGGTGGTCATGATGACCTTGGGCGAAGGCATGCGCGTGAGGAAATACAGGTGGGCGCCGAAACATACGCCATAGAGGAAGTCGTAGACCAAACCGAACACGTGTCCCATGGGCAGCATGGATACGATATTGTCGCCGGGCGTGATGCCGATGGTACGGTTGCAGAACAACACGTTGGACACGAGGCTGCGGTAGGGAAGCATGACCCCTTTGGAGAATCCCGTAGTGCCCGAAGTATAATTGATGACGGCGAGCTGTTCCGGTGAGCTTTCGGGCGTGAAATGTACGTGTTCGCGAAGGAACATCATGGGAAAACGCTGTCCGAACAGGGCGTTGAGATGTTCGCGGGCGAAAGAAAGTTTTTCGGAGCGGCTGTTTACGAGCGTGAAGTCCTTCACGCAAATGATGCCTTTCAAGGCAGGCATGCGGTTCTCGTTCAGGTTTTCCCACACCTGGTCGCCCACGAACAACAGACGTGCTTCGCTGTGGTTGACGATGTGGTGTACATTATCCGGCTTGAACTCGTGCAGGATGGGCACGATGACGGCGCCGTAGGTAATGGTGGCCAGGAACGCCACGCACCAGTTTCCGCTGTTGCGTCCGCACAAGGCGATTTTGTCTCCGGGCCGGATATCGGCCGCTTCGAAGAGCAGGTGCATCTTGGCTATTTTACGCGCCACGTCCTTGTATTGCAAGCTCTCTCCGTTGAAATCCGTGAACGCTTTCCGGTCCCAGTTCTTTTTTATGCTGTTTTCGATAAGTTCTATCAGTTTGTCTTCCATATCGTTTGGACGTATATCTTGGTATTGGAGACAAAAGTACAAAAAACAAGGCATATCCGTTTCTTTGTGGGAGACGATTTTGAATTTCGGGCGTAAGTTTTTCTGTAATTTTAAGAGTCTTTCCTCTCCTGTAAGTTTCGCAAATCATCCTTCATCTTTCAGTGAATATCATAAATTGTTCAAAACGAAAAGGTTACAACCTGAAGGATGTTTCATTCATCTTTCAGCCATGTTTCAATCCCGTCTGACGAGGGACTGAAAAACGTTTGGGGGATGAAATATTTTTTTCTCAGCCGAACGATTTTCCAATCTCAGCCGAATGATTTTTCAATCTCAGCCAAACGATTTTTCGTTCTGCGCCGAATGAAATGACGTGTGGCTGAAGGATGCCTGAAACATCCTTCAGTTTATAACGGTCATATTATGAGTGACTTATCGTATTGCCTGAAGGATGAAAGATGTTTTTGCAAAATCCCTTGTGTGTAGGGGATGGGATAATTATGACTTTTGCCGGATATTCCAATTAAAATCCGTAATTTTGTCCGTTGAATTATAAAAACGGCGAAAGAAAATGATGGAATTAAGTAAAGGCAAGAGGGTGGCGGCTTTGTTTGATTTGGACGGAGTGGTGTTCGACACCGAGTTTCAGTATTCACTCTTTTGGGGTATGAAAGGGAAGACGTACCATCCCGAAGTGGAGCATTTTGAGAACGTGATAAAGGGACAGACGCTTGTGCAGATTTTCGATCGATGGTTTGCCGGATGCGATGACGTGCAGCGCAAGATAGCCGACGAGTTGGAGGACTTTGAACGGAACATGGCCTACGACTACGTGCCCGGAGTGGAGGATTTCCTTCGCGACCTGCGGCGGGCCGGTATCCGTACGGCTGTCGTAACCAGTTCGAACGACGATAAGATGCAGAACGTGTACCGGGCGCATCCGGAATTCAAGTCATATTTCGACCGTATTCTGACGGCGGAATTTTTCTCCCGTTCCAAACCGGAACCGGACTGTTATCTGTTGGGAGCCGAAGTGTTCGGTCTTCCGGTGACGCGCTGCGTCGTGTTTGAAGATTCTTTCAACGGACTGAAGGCCGGGCGGGCGGCAGGAATGAAGGTGGTCGGTCTTTCCACGACGAATGCGCCGGAGCAGATTCAGGATTTGTGCGACAGGGTGATTCCGGATTTTCGGGACTTCGATGTGGAAAAACTACTTGAAATGCTCGCCTGAACGGATAATAATGATTAATTTTGCGGCCGATTTTATTAAAAAACAGTATTATGGCAGGATATTTAGTGGAGGATACGCGTAAAGTGACGACGCATCGTCTGATTGAAATGAAACAGCAGGGAAAGAAAATAGCCATGCTGACTTCATACGACTATACGATGGCTCGTATTGTAGACGGTGCCGGAGTGGATGTGATTCTGATTGGCGATTCTGCGTCGAACGTGATGGCGGGCAATACGACCACGCTTCCGATTACGTTGAATCAGATGATATACCATGCGACTTCGGTGATGCACGGTGTGGAACGGGCATTGGTCGTATGCGACATGCCTTTCGGTTCTTATCAGGTCAATCCCACGGAAGGAGTGACCAATGCCATCCGTATTATGAAGGAAAGCGGCTGCGACGCTCTGAAACTGGAAGGCGGGGCGGAAATTATCGATACGGTGAAGGCTATATTGGCGGCCGGTATTCCCGTTATGGGGCATTTGGGGCTTACACCGCAGAGTATCAATAAGTTCGGCACATACGCCGTGCGTGCCAAAGATGAGGCCGAGGCGGAGAAACTGGTGGCCGATGCGCATTTACTGGAAGAAGTCGGCTGTTTTGCCATCGTATTGGAAAAGATACCGGCTGCATTGGCCGGTCGGGTAGCCTCAGAATTACATATCCCTATCATCGGTATAGGGGCGGGTTCGCAAGTAGACGGACAGGTCTTGGTGGTCAACGACATGTTGGGGATGAATAAGGGTTTTTCTCCGAAATTCCTCCGACATTATGCCGATTTGCATACGGTGATGACTGATGCCATCGGGCAATATGTGAGCGACGTAAAAGCCCGGACGTTTCCGGATGAAAACGAGCAGTATTAAGGCGTGGCACAAACCAGTATCGGGCATAAGACCTTGTGGCATGCTGATTTCCTGAAAATCATCTTAGCCAACTTTTGTGTATGCACCTCTTTATATATGTTTTTGCCTGTCGCTCCCGTGTGTATGGGACGAATACCGGGGGAAGACGTAGGAGGAATGTGTGCATCCGTGCTGCTCTTTTGGGTGGGCGTATGTTTACCTGCACCTTTCTGCAATTACTGGTTGGATGCTTACCGGCGGAAGAATGTGGCCTTGTGGGCATTAGCCGGCATCGTATGCGCTACGGTGGCGTTTCTTTTCGATGGCCCGCAGTGGGGAAAGTGGCTGGCGAGGATGATGCAGGGGGCTTCATATAGTGTGTTCCAAATCGCTTTGGGGAGTACTTTGTTGCTGGATTTGTCCGATACGAAAAAGCGGACGGAAGCCGCACATGTCTACTATTGGTTCACTCGTTTGGCTTTGGTCTTCGGTCCCTTGTCGGGTATTGTCGTGCCGATGCATTACGGTGTACGCCTTTTTGCCGGAGTATCCGTGGCTTTTCTGCTTTGCGCCGGCCTGTTGGTTTTGACGATGCGTGTTCCTTTCAGGGCTCCTTTGGAACCGTCGTGGTGTACATTCGACCGTTTTTGGCTGCCTCGGGGATTCCGGCTCTTTATTCCTCTGACAGGAGTGGCCTTTTCCGCCGGATTGATGTTGGGGCAATACCGGGATGCCGGATTTTACTTGTTTTTGGCTGTCGGTTTTTGGTTGGCCTTATGGGGGCATCATCTGTTTTTTAAGGAAAAGTTGCAAACGGAGTTTGCAGTAGGATTCGTTGCTCTCGTGACAAGTGCGTCGTTATGGGGATTGGGGGGCGATATGGAAGGGATGAAATGGTGTATTGCCTTATGCCTGGGAAGCGGCCTCGGTTTTGTGACCAGCCGGTATTTGCTTTCTTATATTCGTATCTGCGAGCATTGCGAGAGAGGAACGGCACAGACTTCTTATCTTCTGGGATGGGATGCCGGACTTTTGGCCGGGTATTCCGTAGCTTTCGGATTAGAAACGGAAGTCGGACAAACGATATATACTTATATAGTAGGAGCTATATTCGTAGGAACGGGAATGTATCATTTGTTTTTGGTCAGACCGTGGTATATGCGAAACAAACGGAAATAGTGTGAAAAGAACTGTGCTAATTTTCTTTAATACGTGGAAAAAACAGATTTGTGTCAGCTCAGAAATATGTTTTTAAACATGTTTTCGATATTAGTTTAGATTTTATTATGTGTTTTTACAGAAATGTCATATCTTTGATACCCAAAAGGGGGAGCTTTGTGCACCCGATTTAAAAAATATTGAATAATTAACCTAATGGAATGTAAAGTAGGCTATATTAGAGGACACGGATTCAGCGCTTTAGAGGAGTCAGTACTCCCGAAAAGAAAGTGGCAAAAATGTTGTGTGGGCACACTGCTGGTCAACTCTCGGCCGAGAGCCGGTGACGGGAGGGGCGTGGTGTATCAAAACGATATTTATATATTGAGTGAATAATAAATCTATTAAAATATTAACCTAATGGAAATATGAAAGGCAGTAACATTAAAAGTAAAATGGGTCGTTTTACCTATTCTGCATGTGCGCTGTTCTTTGCCGGTGGTTTGTTAGTCTCTTGTGAGGACGAGCTTTTGACCGGAATGCCTTCGTGGTTGGGTAGCAGCATCTACGAAGAGTTGGAGAAGCGTGGGAATTATAAAACGATGTTGGAACTTATCAATGACAAGGATGTTTCGACCGTGGATGCAAACGGCGAGACAGAGTATGCCAGAACCTTACGTTTGACGGGTAGTAAGACGTTGTTCGTTGCGAATGACGACGCTTTCACCCGATTCTTTCAGAACAATGTGTGGGGAGCCAAGTCTTATAGCGATTTGACGCCTTCGCAGAAAAAGTTATTGTTTAATTCTTCGATGATAAACAGTGCTTATCTGATAGAGTTGATGTCGAGTACGCCTGGCGATAATCCGGCACCCGGGACTGTGATACGCCGCTCTTCTTCGTTGAACCTGTATGATACGATTCCGCAGTTGCGCGCTTCGGACATGCCGGACAACGAATATTGGCTGTATTACCGTTCTAAATATTCGGATGCGGCAACGGGAGGAATGACGGTGTTTCGGGACAATACGACAGCACCGATGGTGCATTTCCTTTCCGCTTATATGTCGAATAAGTCGATTACGAACGACGATTTGAAGTTTTTGACCAATGGAGCTTGCGACAACACTTCGGAGTCGTATATCAACGGGCAGCGTTTGGTGGAAAGGGATATTACGTGTCAGAACGGTTACATTCAGGTTTTGGAAAACGTAATGAATCCTTTGACCAATATGGCCGAGGCTATTCATAACGACGGAGAGCTTTCGACATTCAGCAAGATGTTGGATCGTTTTGCCGTACCGGTATATAACGAAGGATTGTCGAATACGGTCGGGGTGGACTCTGCGTTCGTATGGCGTTATTTGAATAACGGTTTCGATGCGAACGTAAACGGAACGAACAATGCGTTGCTGACTTATAAGAATGTGGATTATGATGCAGCCAATGTCTTGTCTTACGATCCGGGATGGAACCAGTATCAGAACGGTTCGTCCAATACGCCTATGAGTGAAGACATGGCAGTCATTGTGGCTCCTACGGATGCTGCTTTCGAGCGTTACTTCCAGTCTGGTGGCGGTGCCGCTTTGATTGACCGTTATAAATATATAGACAGTATCCCGAACCATATTATCGTGAATATGCTGGACAACTTCATGAAGTATTCTTTGGTGGCTACTGTGCCCAGCAAGTTCAGTTCGGTGATGAACACGGCCCAATTGGAGATGGGACTTTCTGTGGGTGAACCGGGCGGACAGACGGGTATCGGTTCTTGCCTTATGGCCAACAATGGTGTGGTATACAAGTCTAACGAAGTTTATAATATTCCGGAATACCAGTCTGTGGCTTTCCCCGCATCTTTGAATGACAACGACCGTAACACCAAGACTGATATCATGCGCTATATCATCAATGAATTGGACTATCAGGCTTATCTGAATTCCATGGAAAGCATGTTCTTGTTCGTTCTTCCTACCGATGAAGCTTTGAAAAACTATGTGGATCCGGTAGATTATCACAAGAACCAGCCTACCATTACGGAGTTTTATTATGATTATAGTCCTTCACTGACCGGTAGCCGTATCAAATGTAAACGTTATAATGCGGTGCCGAATGCAGACGGAACGTTGACACGCGGTACAGAAATCACAAACCCTTGGAAAAACGGTAGTACAGAATCTGATTACGTAACGAACCGTCTGAAAGATATTTTGGAGAATTCCATCATCGTACAGGATAAGTCTGCCACTACTTCAACGGGTAAGAGCGTATGGGTCACAAAGGGCGGTTGTCCGGTCATACTCGAAGGTACGGGCGCAAACATCCGTATTACCACTCCTTATCGTAAAGAACTTGCCGACCAGAATAGTAGCAATAGCCCCTATGAACTGAAAGTTCGTGAGGTGGAAGGTTATTATAACATGGGGCAGAATCCTGACGGTAATGGTGAGACCTTTATCGTAGATATGGAACCGGTGATGTCTGCTTCAAAATCCGTTCCTACTTTATTAAAGGAGTTGGCTACAAAGGATAATCGTTATAGCGAGTTCTCTAATATGGTGGAGAATAGCACGTTAGTATCTCAATTCTATAACATTACTACAAGCGGGTCTTCTTCTACGGGTACTGCCAAGACCATTTCCAATGGTTTGACCCTTTCGGTCATGGAGAACTATAATTATACAGTGTATGCTCCGCCTACAACCGAGATAGAGAAAATGTATGAGAATAACTTGCTTCCGGATTGGAGAGATGTGATTGAGTTGGAAGACAAGCTGGATGAAATCGAGAACAGCAATCCGGAAGAGGCAGCTCGATTGGAGGTTCAGATAGATAGCATGAATACATTGATTAACAACTTTATACGTTATCATATCCAGAACAGTGCGGTTTATCAGACAGCTCCTGCCTCATCGGGTACTTACGAAACTTCTTACATGGGAGGAAGCCGTTTTGCCACGCTTACCGTATCGAACAGCGGTCAGGCTGGTTCGGGAAGTATAGTCATCACTTGCAATGATGCCAATAAAATGGAAATTGAAGGGGAAGCTCCCCGTAAGGTTTTGGATGGCAATTACTTTGCACGTGAATATCGCTTCCGTTCCGGTGTAAGTTCAAGCGACGGTTCTGCGAGTGGACCTATTGCATGTACGGATATTGAATCGGCAACCCGTATCTTCAACTCTTCTACAGCAGTCGTACATCTGATAGACAAACCATTGCTCTATACAAAAGAGTTGTCTGATGCCTACAATGAGATTTCAGGTAATTAACCTTAATGATAAAGACAATGAAACAATTAAAATATTATTTCTTAATTTGCTGCCTGGTCATTGCCACGGTAGTGAATGCTCAGGGAATAACGAGTGTGAGTGGAACGATTTCCGACTCTTTCGGGCCTGTTGTGGGGGCTGCTATTGTTGAAATGGACGCTTCTAACCGTAACATATCTGCCACAGTGACAGACTTTAACGGTAATTTCACCTTGAAAATCAAGAATCCTAAAAACCGTTTGAAGATTAGCTATGTGGGTATGAAGACCCAGATTCTTCCTATTAATAAAAAGGTGTACCATGTGACCTTGGAGGATGCTATGGTATTGAAGCAGGTGGAAGTAAAAGCAAAGAAACGTGTGGAGTCATCCGGTTTGGCTATTCCGGAGCGCGAGGTTTCTTTTGCTTCACAGACTATTAATGCCAAGGAATTTGAAGGCTTGGGTCTTACTTCCGTAGATGAAGCTTTGCAAGGACGTATCGCCGGTTTGGATATCGTGATGAATTCCGGTAACTTGGGTGCCGGTACGACGATGCGTTTGCGTGGTGCGTCTACAATCAGTACGTTGACGAGTTCCGAACCTTTGATTGTGGTGAACGGTGACGTTTGGAATGTAGATCAGAGTAACTTTGATGTACAAAATGCCAATGATGAACAGTTCGCGCAATTATTGAATATCAACCCGGAAGATATCGAGAGTATCAGCGTTTTAAAAGATGCTGCTGCTACGGCGATCTGGGGTTCTCAAGGTGCGAATGGTGTGATTGAAATCAAAACAAAGCGCGGTAAACGTGGAAAACCGAGATTGACTTATTCTCTTCGTTTGACAGGTACCTACCAGCCGGATGGAGTGGATTTGCTGACGGGCGATCAATATACGATGTTGATGAAGGAAGCGTATTTCAATCCTCGTTTGAGTGATGCGGCCGCTGATATTCCTGAATTCAATTACATTACGGATAAGCGTGTGTTCTCTGAATGGCAGATGTTCAACAACAATACGGACTGGGTGAAAGAAGTGAAACAAGTCGGTTTGCGTCAGAATCATTTCGTTTCCATTACCGGTGGTGGTGAGAAAGCGACTTTCCGTATATCCGGTGGTTATGACCATGAAACTGGTTCTATCATCGAGCAGAAGTTGGATCGTTTTACGACCCGTATGATGTTGGACTATTATGTAAGTGACCGTATTAAGATTATCAGTGACTTTGCTTTGACTTATACGGACAACCAAAGGAACTCTGATGACTTGTTGAAGATTGCTTATAAGAAGATGCCGAACTTGGCTATTTTCGAAGAGGATGAACAGGGTAATTCTTTGGGACGTTATTACGAGATGTTGAAGGCTAAAGACGCATTGGAAGACCAACGTGGATATGTGAATCCTATTGCGAGTGCCAAGTATGCCAAGAATTCTTATACGACATATGCCATCGACCCGAAGTTGGAATTGCAGTATGACTTTTTGGGCATTGATGATACCAAACACCGTTTGACTTATAACGGAAAGGTGATCATGAATGTGTTCAATGCATACGAAGATACTTATTATCCGCGTGAATTGTCTACAGACAACTGGAATGCCGACGGTGTAAGCAAGGCAACGAGTTACAGTTCTAAGAGTTTGGCATTTACGACTACGCATACGTTGACTTTTGTACCTCATTTCTTGAATGAAGACCATTCATTTATGGCAATGGGACGTTTCCAATTGGTTTCAGGTACGTCAAGTGACCAGAAAACCGAAGTAGCAGGTTTGCCGAACGGTGTGGAAGCTCCGAGTGCCGGTGGTATTACTCCGGGTATGTCCAGCAACTTCAACCGTTGGAGAAGTCTTTACTACACATTCTCTGCTCACTATGCTTTCAAGGAAAGATATATTTTTGACGTATCTGCCCGTGTAGACGGTACAACCAAGTTCGGTCCGGGTAAGCGTTGGGGTGTTTTCCCTGCTGTTTCAGGCCGTTGGAATGTGGTGGACGAGCCGTGGATGGAAGGTACGCGTAAATGGTTGTCTATGCTTTCTATCCGTCCGGGATGGGGTATGACCGGTAATCAGCCTACGAAAAATTATTTGTATGTCAATCAGTATAGTGCTGCCAGCAACTATTTCGGTGCTACCGGTATGGCTCCGAATAACTTGAAATTGAACACTTTGCAGTGGGAAATGAAATATACTTGGAATGTCGGTTTCGACTTGGGCTTTTGGGATGACCGTATCAAGGCTGATATCAACTTGTATACACAGACCACAAAAGACATGTTGATGAAGGATGTGATAATATCCAGTATATCCGGTTTCACGAATTATCCTTATCAGAACGTAGGTGACATGAACAATAAAGGTTGGGAAATCAACCTGAACACCAACAAACTGATTCAGAAAGGTAAGTTCTGGATGGATTTGAACTTCACGTTTGCCAACAACAAGAATGTGATTACCCGAATGGATCCCCGTGTATTGGAGACTTTGAACAATGACTGGGTGGCTGAGAACCGGAAACTTCTGCAACGTGTGCAGGTGGACAATCCTTTCGGTGCCATTTACGGTTATCGTTACAAGGGTGTCTATATGTATAATTATGATACTTATCTGCAGAAAGAACGCTTGGCAGCCGACGGTGATGCGGATGCTAAGGCTTTCATCGCCAACTTCAATAACAATGGCGGTTGGACGGCTCCTTTGGTATACAATGCGAATGGAGAAATCGTACGTGACATGAAGGGTGACCCGTTGCAGATGATGTTCAATTATGTATCAGGCGGTACCGGGTATGAGTTCAAGGGTGGTGATGCGATTTATGAAGATGTGAACCACGACGGTAATATCAACCAACTCGATATAGTTTACTTGGGTAATTCGTTGCCGAAGTTGACCGGTGGTTTCGGATTCAAGTTCAATTATGGTGACTGGGCTTTGAATGCACAGTTCAACTACCGTGTGGACTACGACATTGTGAATTTGGCCCGTTTGGACATGGAGAGCATGGGCTCGAACAACAACCAGAGCCAGGCCGTGAACTACCGTTGGCGCAAGGAGGGAGATTTCACTTCCATTCCGCGTGCGTTGAGTACGAGCGGCAACTTTGCGAACTATAATACGATGATCAGCGACCGCTTTGTGGAAGACGGAACATTCTTGCGTCTGAACTATTTGCAGATTTCCTATAATATGCCGCAGAAGATGGTGAAGAAAATCGGTTTGAGCGGTTTGCGTTTCTATTTGAGTGGTAATAACCTTTTCTGCTTGACGAAGTATTCCGGTGTGGATCCGGAGTTGGGTTACGGAGGATATAGTGTGACGCAAGACGAAGCGCAGACTCCGCGTGCCAAGTCATATACTTTTGGTGTCACAGTAGATTTCTAATTGATAATGCTATGAATAAGATGAAGAAAATATGGTTTAAATCAGCTTTTCTGGCCATGGTCGGAATGTCTATGACATCTTGTGGAGACTTTCTGGATATTTATCCGTTGACCATGGTGTATGAAGATAATTACTGGAATGAGAAGAACGACGTGGACCAGATAGTGACAGGTTGCTACACACGTATGCAGGATGATGATTTTGTTCGTCGCTTGTTCATCTGGGGAGAGAGCCGTTCGGACAATACACGTCGCGGTTTCCATGCTAAATTCAGTGCGACTTCGGCGGAGGGATATATTTTGAGCGAGAATATTCTTTCCAATAATGCCTATACCGATTGGTCGAGTTTCTATTCTGTCATCGACCGTTGTAACTTGGTCATCCAGAAAGCACCGGAAGTGGCAGAAAAAGACCCGAATTATTTGCCGAGCGACGTGCAGGCTACGATAGCTGAGGTTACGGCCTTGCGTGCCCTTTGTTATTTCTATTTGGTGCGTACGTTTAAGGATGTGCCTTATTATACGGAGGCCATTACCAATGACGAGCAGGAACTGAACCTTCCGGCTACGGACGGGGATGTCATCGTTCGGAACCTGATTAATGACTTGTTGGCTGTATGGCCGAATGCGTTGAAGGTATGGCCGAAGCAGTCCGGTAAGGATATCAGTTACGGACGCATCACGCAGAATGCTATCTTTGCCATGTTGGCTGATATGTATTTGTGGATAGATGATTATTCCAATGCAGAGAAATATGCCCAAATGGTTATCGATTACAAGACGGATTATTTCAAGAATAATTATTCTTCCTATTATATGGTGAATGGTTATCCTTTGATTCCGGACAATGACAATACCATTTTGTCGGCAGGTGCGGCTTATGAATATAACTTCGGTGAAGGCGGTGGCCCCGAGAGCATTTTTGAGTTGGAGTTTTCCGAAAGTACGACAGACGGTACGAAGTCGAATGACGTACCTGCAGCATTCTTCTATCGTTTTATTTCGGAAAAGGATAAAGAAATAGGATATGGACTGTTCGCACCGGCGGAAGATCTTTGGAAAGAGTTGTCTTCTCCGCAGATATTCTTGACGAACAAGGATACGCGTATCAAGGAGTCCATTCATGTGGATAACGAGTCTAATCCGGAAATCGTGGATATTGCCAAATATACTTATAGCAGCATTAATCCAAGTCTTTCTACCGGTAGTACTTTGGCTTATGTGGGACGTTTGACAAAGAACGATGCCAATTGGGTATTTTACCGGGTTAGCGATATGATGCTGATTAAGGCGGAAGCTTTGATTTGCATGATGGGAGAAGATGCCACTCAACGTAATGACAGTTTGGGACAAGCCGCTTTTGAGTTAATCAAGGCCATTGCCGACCGTTCGGCACCGAACACGTCTTCCTCTTTGACTTATAGTAATTATTCTACAAAATCGCAATTGATGGATTTGGTGTTCGACGAACGTAGACGTGAGTTCTTGTTCGAGGGCAAGCGTTGGTTTGATTTGGTACGCCATACCCGTCGTGACGGCAATACGGATTATTTGGTAGAAGCCGTGCAGAGTAAGTTTACGGAAAATGCAGCGACTGCAACCGGTAAGTTGAAGAACATGATGGCTATTTATTGGCCTTATAATTACGACGAATTGCAGGTTAACTCTAACTTGAAGCAGAATCCTGCCTATCCGGAGGCCGGTGACTCTTATGAATCAACAGGTAAATAATTGTTATGAAGTGTTTGTTTAAAATATTAATATCCATGTGTACCGTTTTATTGTTAACGGTACAGATGAGTCTGTTCACCAGTTGTAATGACGACTTGGCAGCCGATAGCTACTATACTTTTACGGGAGAGATGATGAGTGATTTTTTGAAGAATCGCGAAGATTTCAGCCTGTTCAAGCGTATTGTCGAGCGTGCTGGCGAGATGGATTTTCTGTCGAGTCGTGGCTCCCGAACTTTCTATCCGGCCGTCAATTCCGGAGTGGAATCATTTTTGAAAGAACGTGGTTACGCTTCGGTCGAGGATCTTCCGGTCGAATTGTGCGATACGTTGGTGAAAGCCTGTTTGGTGGATAATAGCATCAAGTACACTTATAATTTCTCCGAAACGGAGCAAATAAATAATGAGCTTGATTTGCCTTTGATTATCGTGACGAACGGGGATACGGTAGATGCGAACGGGATGACGTTAAGTGTAATCAACCGTCGTTCCGCCATTATCAACGAGTTGAAGAATGACTCAGTGGACAACGGAGTGGTTCATCCGGTAGATCGCGTACTGATACCGAATACCAGTTTGGGCTCCAGTCTGTTGGACGATAATCATGATGAGTTTACGATTTATTATGAGGCTCTCAGTCGTACCGGATTGCTGGACTCGTTGATTCATTATCGTGATGATAGCTATGAAATCTGGAAAGAAAATTATCCGGAGTTCAAGACTGGAATTCATTCCGGAGGTGTCTTCAACGAGAATGACCAAGGCTACGAATATCATGCCAAGCGTCCGGACCATCGCTATCAAGGTTTCACATTACTTATCGTTCCTGATGAGGTGTTGTATGAGAAGTACAGCGATCGTTTTAACGCCAATATGACTTTGGACCAGAAGGTCGATGCGTTGTACGATTTAGCCGTTGAGAAATATAAAGATAATGCGGCTGCCAATATTTTCGGTCTGAATGAAGTGGATCCTGACGATTCTGAAGGAAGGACGTACAAAGAGAAGTATTGGAATAAAGAATCCTTGACCAGCCGTTACAACCCGTTGAATATGTTCCTGTCCTATCATATTCTGGACCGTCTGTTTGCAAGTACAGCTAAGTTGATTAACTGCTGGGGTACCAATACGGCCTATGCCAATCCTACGGAGTGGATTTCTACGTTGTTGGATTATTCCACGATAAAGTTGGAGAGAGTGTATGCTACTGTGGACAAGCAGGTAGAGCATCCGGCTGGTTACTATATTAACCATAGTACGGCTACGGAGTACAATTCTTATGACAGAGTACGTGGTGCTTATTTGACGCAGCCTGACGCAGAGAACTTCTCATTGAACGTGTCCTACTTCTACTTAGACGATGTTGTGGCTTATGACCAGACGATGCGTAACAATGTGATGAATACGAGAGTACGTGTGGATTTTTACACATTATGGCCTGAGTTGACTAGTAATGATATCCGTTTGTGCGGAAATCCGACACAGGGTTACGGTTCTCATGACAATGATGAGAATGGAGGAGAGAACGGTGGATACAATTATTATATTCCGGTAGGATATATGAAGAATTGTGAGTTCAGCGAGAATACCATTTTCTTTGTGCAGCGTCCGAAAGTGCCTTGGTGGAACTGGGGAGGAGATGAGATTAACATTTTGGGAACGAGTTACGATGTGACTTTCCCGTTACCTGATGTTCCTCCCGGCACGTACGAACTCCGTTTAGGTTATCCGGGCATGTTGGACCGTGGTATTGCCCAGGTTTATGTGGACGGCATACCGCAAGGAATTCCTATCGATATGCGCTATCGTGCCGATGATTCACGTGTCGGAGGGCTTTATAATGGAGATACGGGTTTTCGGAATTCAGAAGAAAGTTCTTCCGGTATTTACACCAGTGAACAGTTGGAAGAGAATGCACGTACGATGAAGAACAACGGTTATTATAGCGGGCCGAAGAGTATCTTTACGGGGAATGACGGAACGGATGCTCCAAGATACAGTCCTAATAGTTGTACGCTGATGTATAATAATGCCTATACTTTCCGTCGTAAAATCTGCGATGTAGAGGTGAAGCCCCATACGGACCATAAAATTCGTATTCGTTCCGTATTCACACAAGGGAACAGAGGATGTTTCATTCTTGATTATATGGAATTGGTACCTATAAGTATTTGTGGGGCCGGAGGTATCGGTGAGGATGTTTACTAATATTCACATTTAAACGCTAAAGAAAATGAAACTAAAATATTATATACAGACAGGTGTTGTGGCGTTAGCCGCCGCAACCATCGGTGTATCCTGTACGGATACGTGGGATGACCATTACAGTGTGAATGGTACGGTGCCCGGTGCAACCCTGTGGGAAAATATGCAACTCGACGAGAGCATTCGTCCTTTCGTGAGGGTTCTGGATTCTTGTGGCTACAAAGACATTTTGAATGCCAATCAGGTGTTTACGGTTTGGGCTCCGGAAATTACGGATGCGGAAGCTCAGGAGTGGATTGACACCTATAAGAGAGAGAAAAGCCAGGGGATAATTGATGACGATAATTCTACTTTGAATCAGTTTATCAAGAATCATATAGCCATGTATAATCAGCAAGTTTCGTCGTTGACAAAAGACGAGACTGTCAAGATGATGAATGGCAAACGTTTGACTTTGACCGGTTCCATGCTTAACGGTGAAGTGAACATGGTAGGCAACGGGGTTCCGTCTTCCAATGGTATGCTCTATAAAGTGGATGGACCCGCAACTTTCTTTCCCAATATTTGGGAGCGCCTCCGCATGGATTTGGAAGGAGACAACGGGCTGGACAGTGTAGCTAATTTCTTCCTTTCATGGAATCGTATAGAGCTTGACGAAGAGGCCAGTGTGCCGGGCGGTATCGTAGACGGTGAAACGGTTTATTTGGACTCTGTGATGTACAATTACAATCCTATTTTCAATCAGTTGGGTCGGATTGACTCTGAAGACAGTCTGTACTGGTTCGTAGCTCCTACCAATAAGATTTGGAAGGAAAACATAGACCTGTACCGTTCTTATTTCGAGTATCATCAAAGTTTGGGAGAAGACGGCGACTCTTTACAGAACCTCTATTCTAAATTCATGTTCCTGTACAGTTCGTGCTTCAATGTAAGATCGCAGGAATTGCCTTTCAACGAAGCGAATCCGGATTCCATCGTTGCCACGACCTATACTTCTTTTTATCCGGATTGTTCTAAGTTCGAATGGCCGATGCAGGCTGGCGGTTTGCTGTATGGCCTGACACCTCAGGAGTGTAGTAACGGTCGTTTGTATAAGGCTACGGATTGGCGTATTCCTCCTACCAAATTGATTTATATGACTCCTGTTCAGGTTGAAGCGGAATATGCTAATAATTATTCGACAGTGACGCTCTCGGGCGACTCGACTTCCATTCAGGTAAATGCAGTAGAGGCAACCAATGAGAAATTCAGAGTGTCGGGAGGTGGTTACTTGGTGGTAAGGGATGCCCGTTCGGGCCGTACCAACCAGCCGGAAATTACCTTTAAGATTCCCAGCACGCTTTCCAACTGTCCGTATGACATCAAAGTCGTGTTTGCCTCTCCTTTGGCCGGAGACTCTTTGGCTAAGGAAGACGCACAGTTGAAGCGTCAGTTTACAGCTAAGATCAGATATTATTCGTCGAGAACCGGCGATATGATTGAAGGGAGCAATGCCGTGACTTTGTGCACGGATGTAGATGTCGATGCCACGAAGATGGATACCGTCACGGTAGCGACAGGATTTGAATCTCCGGTTTGTAACTTCGGCGAGGAAGATCCCAGGGTGCTGCTGACCATACAATCTATCAAGGGACGTACGGTACCGGACGGTTACAGCAAGGATTTAGCGATAGACTGTGTGATTTTCGAGCCACGTCCTACATCCGGATCCAGAAGCGATGAAAATTGATTGTAGAACAATATTAGAGCATGAGTAATGAAAAGATATAGATTCTATTGTTTAGCATTGTTGATGGCAGGCACTTTGGGGGGCTATGCTCAGGAAGAGGCTGCTACCGACACCGTGACTGCGGCCAGACCTGCCAGTCCGATAAAGAAAAATGTAAAGACACGTCCGGTCAGCGGGCGAGTGTTCGCTGTGACATCCGGCACTCCTTTGGGTGGAGCCTTGGTCAGCGTGAGCGGTTACGACGGTTACAGTGCGTTGACCGAAGAGGACGGTACGTATAAGCTCGATGTGCCGGAGTACGCTACGGCATTGAAAATCACGGCACCGGACTATAATACGGTTCGTGTGGGTATTAACCAATCCGGTAAGTTGCGCGATGTGACGATGTATTCGAATGCCATGCGTTCGGCATACGGTGCGGATGACAATATCCTGAATACGGTGGTGGCAGACAAGTTCGATTATAGTCCGTCCTTGAATATCACATCCGAAATCGGTGACCAGTTGGGTGCCAATGTCCGTACGATTTCCCGTGGAGGTACGCCCGGTATCGGAAACTTCATGATGATGAACGGTATCAACTCCTTGCATAGCAACGGTCAGCCGTTGATCGTGATTGACGGGGTTATCGTAGACCAGCAGTATGACCGTACGATGGTTCATGACGGCTTCTACAATGATATTCTGACATCTTTCAACGTGAACGAGATCAAGAGTGTGAAGGTGATGGCCAACGGTACGGCTATTTATGGAGCCAAGGGAGCCAACGGAGTGATTCTCATCGAAACGAAGCGTAACACGAGTTTGGCTACGAAAATCGACGCCACGGTGTCGGCCGGCATTACCTTATTGCCGAAATCGCTTCCGATGATGAGCGGTTCGCAGTTCAAGACGTACGCTTCGGACTTGTTGAAGACAACGGGTACGAACCTGTCGGAATTCCAGTTCCTGACTTCCGATCCGAATAATTACTATTACAATAAATATAATAACAATACGGATTGGAACGATGTCATCTACCGTGAGGCTTTCTCGCAGAATTATGGCATTACGGTACAAGGAGGTGATGAGGTGGCCAGCTATTTCCTCGCATTGGGATACAATGGTGCGCAGAGTGTATTGGAAGACAATGACGTGAACCGTTTGAATATCCGTTTCAATACGGATATAAACATGTTCAAGCATTTGTTCATCCGTTTCGACGCTTCCTACAGCAACGTGACGCGTAACCTGAAAGACCAGGGTGCGCCGGAGAATTACGATGAAGGAACGGTGACTTCTGTCAATTATCTCGGTTTGGTGAAAAGCCCGATGCTGAGCCCGTATGCTTATTCCAACGGTAAGATTTCCGATGTGGCATTCGACAACAGTGACGAGGACTATCTGGATCAGGCTTTGGCTTCGATTGGTAATGTGAATTATCGTTTGGCCAATCCTGCTTCTATCAACGAGTACGGTACGGCTCAGAATAAGAATTACTTTGAGAACTCTTATTTGAACATCGCCATTACTCCGAGATGGCAGTTCAACAAGCATTTGTCTCTCAGTTCTTTGTTCAGCTATACGTTGACGAATACGAACGATAAGTACTACGTGCCCATCAACGGTGTGCCTGACTACTATGTTTCTTCTATCGGTCTTACGGTAGAGAATGAAATCCGTTCGCTTTATTCTTCGCAAAACTCGATTACGAGCGACACGAAAATAGAGTGGGGAAATCAGTACGGTGCACATAGTATAGACCTTTTGGGAGGTTTCCGTTATATGAACGACCGTTACAAGGTAGACACGCAGTTGGGTTACAATACGGGTAGCGATAAAACGCCGTTTATCAATGATACGCAAAACAAGACGACTACCGGTAGCACTAACGAGTGGACTTCTATGAGTTGGTACGGTCAGGCCCGTTACGATTACAGAAAGCGTTATTTCGTAGAAGGTAATTTGGCCATCGAAAGTTCTTCACGATTCGGTAAAGAAGCGAAAGACGGTTTCAAATTGGCGGGTGTACGTTGGGGAGTTTTCCCCGGAATCCAGGCCGGTTGGGTGTTGTCCAATGAAAGTTGGTTCGATGTGCCGGGAATAGACTATGCTAAATTTACGATGGGATATGATGTGAGCGGTAACGACGGTATCGACTTTGATGCCACTCGTACTTATTTCAAGAGTATCTTGTTCCAGAATCTGGCCAATGGTTTGGTGTTGGGTAATTTGGGCAATACGGAAGTACAGTGGGAGACAACCCGTCGTTTCAGCTTCGGTACGGAGTTGAATTTCCTGAAAAACCGTTTGAACTTGAAAGTAAACGTGTTCAAGAGTTGGACAGACAACCTGTTGACTTATCATGAACTGAACTTCATTACCGGTTTGGAGAACAACTGGGTGAACGGAGGTTCTTTGGAGAACAAAGGGTATAATATTACGGTGAACGGCCATATCATCGCCACCCGTAACTGGAACTGGGAATTGGGTGCCAGTGTCGGCCATTACAAGAACAAGCTGACGGCTTTGCCCGACGGGCAGGATTATGTGGATGCCGAAGTTTACGGTGCTACCATCCGCTCTCAAATCGGCCAGCCGGTGAATTTGTTCTATGGCTATAAGACCGAGGCTACCGCATCCGGTACGCATGTATATGCCACTTCGGAAGAGGCTAAGGCCGACGGTTTGTACATCTTGGGCGAGAACGGTATCGACAAGACCTACTTTGGGGCCGGTGACGTGAAGTTTGCCGACAACGGAGATAAGGAAATCAACAAGGCGGATATGCAGGTCATCGGAGATCCGAATCCGGATATTTACGGTAACATCTTTACTTCTTTAAGTTATAAGCGTATCCGTTTGGATGTGAACTTCAATTACAGCTTGGGCAACGATGCCTATAACTACTTGCGTTCGCAGTTGGAAGGCGGAAACCGTTTCATGAACCAGTCGATAGCGATGGTGAACCGTTGGACGTATGAAGGACAGAAGACTGACATGCCGACAGTGATGTGGGAAGATCCGATGGGCAATGCCCGTTTCAGCGACCGTTGGATCGAGGATGCCAGCTATCTTCGCTTGAAGTCTATTACGTTGAGCTATGAGCTACCGCTCAACAGCACTTTCATCCACGGTCTGACATTCTGGGGACAGGCAAACAACGTCTTCACCGTGTCTAAGTATTTGGGAGCCGATCCGGACTTCTCTATGAGCAACAGTGTTTTGGAACAAGGCATAGACCGCGGTCTGTTGGCTAACAGCCGTAACTTTATGCTCGGTATTAAAATCAACCTTTAATTCAGTCTCTTATGAAACTCAAATCTTATATTTTTCAGATTGCGTTGGCGGCTGTCGGAGCAGGATTCTTAGGATCCTGCGAAGACATGCTTGAACCGACTTCGGATTATGTGATATACGAAAACGGCAGCCATCTGACTACCCCGGCCGATACTGCCACTTCTCTGATCGGTATTATCTATAAGTTGCAGGCTATCGGTGACCGTACCAACCTGTTGGGCGAGGTGCGGGGCGACCTCGTTACTTTGACCACTCAAGCCAATGCCGATTTGCGTGCGTTAGCCAACTTCGAAGTGACGGACGAGAACAGGTATAATAGCCCGCGTGATTATTATGCAGTGATTAACAACTGTAATTATTATCTTGCATACGCCGATACGGCTGCATACGACAATCGTGGCAATCAGATTTTTGCGAAGGAAATGGCTCAGGTAAGATCCATCCGCGCATGGGCTTATCTGCAACTGGCGTTGAACTATGGCAAGGTGCCTTTCTACACCGATCCGTTGCTGACGGAGCAGGATGCTGATGATGTCAGTCTTGACGTGAAGGACCGTAAGGACATTGAAGCTATCTGTGATTATTTCATCAACGACCTGAAGCCATACAGCAACACGCCGTGGCCCGCTTTGCATAAGGTCGGTAGTCTTTTTATGGCCAACTGTTACTTCCCGGTAGACGTGGTGTTGGGCGATTTGTACCTTTGGAAAGCCTCTTGCCAAGGGACGGATGCCGGACGTGCATATTACCGCGAGGCTGCCAAGTGCTATTTCCGTTGGATTATGGACACACGTAACGTCGGAGACGGGTTCTCGAAGCCTGTTTACTATGTCTCTAACTCGTATTCGGCTCATTGGGTAGAGTATACTTCAAGTACGGGAACTTCTTATGGGTGGTCTTATTCAATCCCGGGGCAGAGTCCTTCTATATATGGGACGGAAACTTTCACCATCATTCCGATGGACTCGGCAGCCAGTCAGGGATATTATAGCGAAGTGCAGACTTTGTACAATTCTTCGACCAATGATAATGGTGCTTACATTACTTCGACGAATTACAGCATTACACCGTCTTTGCACATGCAGGAGATCAGTCGGGCACAGTCTTATTCTTTCTTGGACAAGAATAATCGCCCGATAGACGCTGTTCCTGATATGATTGAGGAGGAACCGTTGTTAGAAGGGGATTTGCGTTTGGCCGCCCAATGGCGGTCGAGAACCGTCAACATTACGACGGGAGGAGCTGCGGATAAGTTTACGATGCAGAATATCTACAAAGTAAACCAGCGTAACATCGGGATTTATCGTGAAAGCAATGTCTGGTTGCGTTTGGCCGAAGCTCTTAACAATGGCGGGTTCCCCCGTATGGCATACGCCATTTTGGCTACGGGAATCAGCAAGGACGTGGTAGACGACAGCGTGTCCGTATATTGCAACGATGCCGATATGGCATTCCTCAACGAGCTGAATTCAGCCAACAATTATTTCAATACATTCCAGACCCGTAACGGCCGTCTCGGTGAGGACGGCGGTAGCGCTACTGATGCTTTCAATACGGTGGGGCTACATTCACGTGGTTGCGGTTATGCCGAGTTGGATCCGGATTATGCGTATCCGATGGTGGATTCTTTGGATAAGGATGGTAACCGTATCAACGGTTATACGGGACAGAGCCGTAAAGATTGGGCCTATCTGAATCTGGCTGCAGAGCAAGCCTGTGTGGACAGTATGATCATCAATGAGAATGCGTTGGAAACCTGTTTCGAGGGTAAACGTTTCTATGATTTGATCCGTTTTGCCAAACGTTACCGTAACAATGCGTGGGTGGCCGACCCGGTCAGCAAGCGTGGAGGTAAGGAAAATCGCGACGGGGCACTTTACAATAAGTTGATGTTGGAGAACAACTGGTTCTTGAATTGGAAAGGCCAGATAGGAATGTAATAGTTTTTGTTTGTTGTTTAATATAAAGGCGGGGAGTGCGTTTGTGCATTCCCCGCCTTTATTTATGGATTTTATAGTATATTGTAATACAAGAGAATAGAAATGGCTATTTTTCTGCGGAAAGCCAGAAATCGTTCGCCTGAGATTGATTTTTCATTCTGCGGCGAACGATTTTCCGGGATGAGGAGTTCGATGTCGAGACAGTTTTTTATTGAAATTCTTCCTATTCTGAAAAAGAAATCGTATTTTTGCCAAAATTTTAAAGTAACGCGAAAGTAAAATACGATATATGGCAAACCGATTCGCAGAACGTACGCAACTGAACCTCTCCGATGTGAACAAAGAGGTGTTGAAGATGTGGGATGACGCAGATGTCTTCCATAAGAGTATGACAGAACGTGAAGGCTGTCCTTCGTTTATCTTCTTCGAAGGTCCTCCTTCAGCCAACGGGCATCCGGGTATCCACCATGTCCTGGCACGTTCTATCAAGGATACGTTCTGTCGTTTCAAGACCATGAAAGGCTTCTTGGTGAAGCGCAAGGCCGGCTGGGATACCCACGGGCTTCCCGTGGAATTGGGCGTGGAAAAAGAATTGGGCATCACGAAGGAGGATATAGGCAAGACGATTTCCATCGAGGAATATAACCGTAAGTGCCGCACGAATGTGATGAAATATACGGAGGAATGGACCGACCTGAGCCATAAGATGGGCTATTGGGTGGACATGGAGCATCCGTATATCACTTACGACAATAAATATATCGAGACGCTCTGGTGGCTGTTGCAACAGCTCTACCGGAAGGGCTTGTTATATAAGGGATATACGATACAGCCTTATTCGCCCGCAGCCGGTACGGGGCTGAGTTCGCATGAGTTGAACCAGCCAGGTTGTTACCGTGACGTGAAAGACACGACGGTGACGGCACAGTTCCGGATGCTCGATCCGCGCCCTGAAATGACGGGCTGGGGTACGCCTTATTTCTTGGCATGGACCACTACGCCTTGGACGCTTTCGTCCAACACGGCATTGTGCGTAGGGCCGAAAATAGAGTATGTATGCGTGCGTACTTATAATATGTACAGCGGTGAACCCGTAACAGTGGTGCTGGCCAAGGCGCGTTTGGGGGCTTATCTGAACCCGGAGGGTGAGAATATGCCGTTGGACGGTTACAAGCCGGGGGACAAAGTGATACCTTATCAGATTGTGGGTGAATACCTCGGGCCGGATTTGGTCGGTATGACCTATGAACAGTTATTTCCTTGGGTAAATCCCGGGGAAGGGGCTTTCCGTGTCATCCCCGGAGATTACGTGACGACGGAAGACGGTACGGGTATCGTGCATATCGCTCCGACTTTCGGTGCGGACGATGCGCAGGTGGCCAAGGCCGCCGGCGTTCCTCCCATGCAGTTGGTCAACCGCAAGGGTGAGTTCCGTCCGATGGTGGATTTGACCGGTAAGTTTTATTTGTTGGACGAGTTGGACGAGGACTTCGTGAAGCGTTGTGTCCGTGTGGACGAATACAGGAAGTGGGAAGGCCAGTTCGTGAAAAATGCTTACGACCCGAAGAAGACCGACAAGGACGAAACCCTCGACGTGGCGCTCTGCATGGAACTGAAGCAGCGCGGAATGGCATTCAAGATAGAGAAACATGTGCACAACTATCCGCATTGTTGGCGGACGGACAAGCCGATTCTGTATTATCCGCTCGATAGTTGGTTCATCCGCAGCACGGCTGCCAAGGAACGGATGATAGAACTGAACCGTACCATCAACTGGAAGCCGGCATCCACCGGGACCGGACGTTTCGGTAAATGGTTGGAGAACCTGAATGACTGGAACTTGAGCCGTAGCCGTTATTGGGGTACGCCGTTGCCGATCTGGCGGTCGGAAGACGGTGAGGAAATCTGTATCGGTTCGGTGGAGGAGCTGTATGCCGAAATCGAGAAAGCGGTAGCGGCCGGACTGATGGCTTCCAATCCGCTGAAAGACCGTGGTTTCGTTCCGGGCGATTACAGTCAGGACAATTATGACAAAATAGATTTGCACCGTCCGTTTGTGGATGAGGTCGTTTTGATTAGTCCCACGGGTAAGCCGATGAAGCGGGAGACCGACCTTATCGACGTGTGGTTCGATTCCGGGGCCATGCCTTACGCCCAGATTCATTATCCGTTCGAGCATAAGGCGGAGTTGGATAACCGTACGGTTTATCCTGCCGATTTCATTGCAGAAGGTGTGGATCAGACCCGCGGTTGGTTCTTTACGTTGCATGCCATCTCTACGATGGTATTCGACAGTGTGGCTTATAAGGCTGTAATATCCAACGGACTTGTACTCGACAAGAACGGGAACAAGATGTCCAAGCGTTTGGGTAATGCGGTGGATCCGTTCGGTGCGATAGAGCAATACGGTTCGGATGCCGTACGTTGGTATATGATTACCAATTCTTCACCGTGGGATAACCTGAAATTCGACGAGGCCGGCGTACAGGAAGTCAGCCGTACGTTCTTCGGCAAGTTGTTCCAGACTTATTCTTTCCTGACGATGTATGCTAATGTGGACGGTTGGTATTATGCCGAAACCGATGTGCCCATGAGCGAACGTCCGGAAATAGACCGTTGGATCTTGTCCGAGTTGAATACATTGGTGAAGAACGTGGATGCTTGTTACGAGGATTATGAACCGACGAAGGCCGGACGCCTGATTCAGGATTTCGTGATAGATAACGTGAGCAACTGGTTCGTCCGCCTGAGCCGTAAGCGTTTTTGGGGCAGTGCGATGAGTACGGATAAGCTTTCGGCTTATCAGACGTTATACACTTGCCTGGAGACGGTGGCCAGACTGATGGCACCCATCGCTCCGTATTATGCCGACCGTTTGTATCATGACCTGACGGCTGCAACCGGTCGTGCGGAAGCGGAGAGCGTGCATTTGGCCACATTCCCGGTTTGCGATGAAACGAAGGTGGACAAAGCGTTAGAGTATCGTATGGAACTGGCGCAGCAGATTACGTCCATGGTCTTGTCCTTGCGCAAGAAAGAACGGATTATCGTGCGTCAGCCCTTGCAGTGCATTTCCATACCGTCGGGCGATGCAGAACGCCGTGAAAGCATAGAAGCCGTGAAGCAGTTGATTCTGGACGAAGTGAACGTCAAGGAATTGCAGTTTGTAGAAGGCGATGGCATGTTGGTGAAGAAAGTGAAGTGCAACTTCCGTACGATGGGCAAGAAGTTCGGTAAACTGATGAAGAACGTGGCCGCTGCAGTGGAGAGCCTGACACAAGAACAGATAACTGAGTTGGAACGCGAAGGCACGCTCGGTGTGGCCTTGGAGAGCGGCGAGGCGGTAACCATCGAGGTGGCCGACGTGGAGATTTTCAGTGAGGACATTCCCGGTTGGACGGTGGCTAATGAAGGCAGCCTGACGGTGGCGCTCGATATTACCGTGACGGATGCGCTTCGCGTGGAGGGTACGGCCCGTGAATTGGTGAAGCGTATACAGAATTTGCGTAAGGAAAAGAATTTCGAGATTACCGACCGTATTGCCGTGACGCTTTCCCATGCGGAACAAACGGACAAGGCCGTGGCGGAATACAGAGACTATATCTGTGGCCAGGTTTTGGCCAATTCGCTTACCGTAGCGGATAAGGTAGACGGTGGTGTGACCATAGACTTCGACGATTATACCGTTGAGGTAAAGATAGACAGAGAGTGAGTGAACATTATTAACCCTAAAATAAGAAGTATTATGACAGAGAAAACACGTTATAGCGATGAGGAATTAGCCGAATTCAAGGAGCTGATCCTGAGTAAGTTGGCAGTGGCGCGTGAAGAATATGAAACCATGATGGGGACATTGATGAACACGGACAATAACGGAGTGGATGATACGTCGCCTACTTATAAGGCGTTGGAAGAAGGTGCCAATACGCAGACCAAGGAGGAACTGTCTATGTTGGCGGCTCGCCAGCAGAAGTTCATCAAGGGGCTTGAGGCTGCCCTGATACGTATCGAAAACAAAACCTATGGGATTTGCCGTGAGACTGGTAAATTGATTCCCAAGGAACGTTTACGTCTGGTTCCTCATGCGACATTGAGCATAGAGGCTAAAAACATGAAAAAGTAATGGAGGCAGAAGGAAGAAGCGGTTGGGGATGGCTCACTCAGGGGCGTTTGGCTTTGTTGATTATCTTCTTGGTGCTTGTCATAGACCAATGGATTAAGATTGCAGTCAAGACCCACATGTATCTGCACGAGAGTATTCGTGTGACCGATTGGTTTTACATTCTCTTTACGGAGAATCCCGGCATGGCATTCGGGTGGGAATTTTTCGACAAGCTTTTTCTGACTTCCTTTCGTATCATAGCCGTGGTCGTCATTGCGTATCTCCTTTACAGGTCGATACGCAAAGGCGTGCCTACGGGTTTTGTCGTCTGTTTGTCTCTGGTTTTGGCCGGGGCGGCGGGAAACATCATAGACTGCGTGTTCTACGGATTGATATTCAACAATCCTCCCGCACCGTTCACGGCCCATTTCGTACCGTTCGGGACGGGGTATGAAAGCCTGTTCCACGGTCGTGTGGTAGACATGTTTTATTTCCCCATCATCGACACTTATTGGCCGGAATGGATGCCATGGGTGGGAGGGGAGCATTTTATTTTTTTCAGTCCGATATTCAATTTTGCGGATGCGGCCATCAGTTGCGGCATCATAGCCTTGTTGATTTTTTATCATAAACGTATTTCCCAATAACTCTCAAATGTTTCATGTCAAAGTCGTTGCGTAAAGTTTTTGGTGCTGTGGCAGCCGTTCTTTTGTTTCCGGCATGTAAGCCCGGCGTACCGTCCGATCTGATTCAGCCTGCTGAACTGGAAGATTTGCTTTATGACTACCATATCGCACAGGCTATGGCAGAGACCCGGCAAGACAGCATGAACTTTAAGCGTTACAGTTACGTGCAGGCCGTGTTTGAGAAATATGGAGTGAGCGAGGCTGAATTCGATTCCACGATGGTTTGGTATGCTTCGCATGCCACTTATCTGAACGATATTTATAAAAAGTTGCAGGAGCGTTACAGTACGCATGTTTCGGCATTGGGAGCTTCTACGGGAGAGAATGATATCTTTGCCCATTTGGACGCCCAAGGAGATACGGCCAATATTTGGCAGGAGCGTGCGTTCAGAATCCTGAAACCGCGTTTTATGGAAGACCGTTTGCTGTTTACCATGACAGCCGATACGACCTTTCATAAGGGGGATGCTTTGCTCTGGCGCTTCGATTCCCGCTATATATCCCACGGACGACAAAATGAAGCATACGCCGGCTTCTATGTGACGTACGACAATGATTCCACGGCTGGCGTTACGCAAAGAATTTATTCCAATAACCTGATGCAGCTTCGTTTGGAAGGTGACACGGCTCATGCGATTCGAGAAATAGGCGGATTTGTGTATTATAAACCTTCGGACGAAGACAAAGAACCTCGCTTGTTGTGGCTTCGCGACATTATGCTGGTCCGTTTCCATCCCCAGCCGGTAGTTGTGGATACAACGGCGGTTGCTGCGAAGTCAGACAGTATGGACGTGGCATCGAAAGATTCGGTGTTGCGGGTGGTACCGGCGGATACGGTTTCCCGTCGTCTTTCTCCGACGGAATTGAGGGAAAGTCGTCCGGTGGAACGGTCCATTCATGTAGTAAAGGAAAAGCCTTATCGTGTGATTCGTAAACCGGGGGCTACGAGAGCCGGACTAAGAGGCCATTGAAATCATAAAGGGACAAGCGGCCTTGAAACATATTGCTTTCCATAAAGTGTACTGGCCATCAGGGCGTTTTGCGGTCATGCCGGTGATAACGGTCGATGAGAAAGGCTTTTATCAATCCTATTGTATCTTGACGGGAGAAATGCCTGCTGTGATATGGAATGGAGGCATAGGTTTGTTATTGCCTCCCGATGTCGTTCCGCAACCCAGCGACTGTATTGCCGCCTTGTTACGGAAAGCGAATCCGGATATAGGTCCGGATGCCTTGCGACTTTGGAGAGCCGACGGATTGCCGGCCGATGCAGATATTCTTACTCCTGTCGTCCGATGGTATCCCGTCTTCTGAATTCAGCGCATACGATGGCTGTGGCTACGGCTACGTTCAGGCTTTCCGATGTATTTCGTTCGGGAGGATAGTTGGGGATGTACAGTTTCCGGTTGATGAGTGATACAACGTCCCGGCTGATACCTTTGCCTTCGTTCCCCATGACAATCAGTCCGTTGGGACTTAGTTCCGTGCCATACATGTCATTTCCGTCTAAAAACGTTCCGTAGACCGGTATGTCTGCATCGGCTGTCCGTAGCAAATCCGTCAGCGAAAGGTAGTGTACGCAAACACGTGCCATGGCTCCCATGGTGGCCTGTACGGTTTTGGGATTATAAAGGTCGGCCGTGTCGGGAGAGCAGAATATATGTTCGATGCCGAACCAGTCGGCTATACGGATAATCGTACCCAGATTGCCCGGATCCTGCACGCCGTCGAGCCCGAGACAGAGTTGGTCTTTCAAGAGATATTCCGGTGATCCTCCGGCCGGGCGTTGACGGAATAGGGCCAACACATCCTGCGGATTCTTTTGCAGGCTGGCTTTTTGAAGCTCCTCGGCCGATACTTCTTGGATTTCACACCCTTTATGGGCGAGCGTTTCCACGGCTTCCCGTCGCGTATCCAGCCATTCCTTTCGGGCTGCGAGAAAGGCGCAGTCGAAAGCCGGTAGCAGGTCGTCTACCAGTTTATGTCCTTCGGCAACGAAGAGTTGACACTCTTTGCGGAATTTTTTCTGTTCGAGAGAGCGGATGAGCTTGATTTTGTTTTTGCTGATCATTTCGGTTCCAATTATACTGCAAATCTAAGAAGTTATTTCGGAACCGGCAAAATAAATCAAAACTAAAAGCGGCCTGAAGATAGGCTTCGGTCCGGTGAAGCCAAATCAGAAAACTTCGTTTTCATTTGTCTTTACGTCCGTCTTGCACTATCTCTTAGATAAGACAGGCTGCGGTTCGGCATAGCCAAACTTGAAAAAACTTTGTTTTTCGTTTGTCTCTGCACTTACCTTGCACTATCTTTGTATTCCAAATGGCACTTATGCGGAAACTTTTATACAGTATAGTCGGGGGAATCATCATGGCATTGCTGGGCGCTTGCTCAGCTACGAAGTTCATACCCGAAGGCGAATATATGCTGGAAAGCGTTTCTGTGAAGTCAACGGATAAATCGCTCGATGTCGCTTCGTTGAAAGGATATATCCGTCAGCACCCTAATTCCAAGTGGTTCAGCTTGCTGAAAGTTCCTATGGGGCCGTACGCCCTGTCCGGACGGGACACGACCAAGCGAATCAACCGTTTCTTGCAACGGGTAGGGGAGGCCCCGGTAATTTTCGATACGGTGCAGGCTAACCGTTCGGGCGAGAACATGTTGGTGGCTGTGAACAATTTGGGGTACCTTCATGCCCGGGTGAATCAGAAGCGTGTAGTGAAAGGAAAGAAGGTGAGGCTGACGTACGAGATTGTGCCGGGAGAACGCTATCGGGTGAGAAACATCCGTTACCTCATAGAGGATTCTGTGGTGGAGCGTATTGTCCGCGAACATGCTGCATTGTCATCTTTGCAACCCGGAATGCCTTTCGATTTGAATGTGTTGGACGGGGAGCGCAGCCGCATCAGCAGTCGTTTACAAAACAGCGGATATTATAAATTCAATAAGGAATATGTCCGGTTTGAAGCGGATACGTGTGTGGGAAAACAGAAGGTGGATCTGGATGTGGTGATACCTTTATACCGGGCATCGGCAGAAAGCGAGCCGGAACTTCACCGGCGTTATAAGATTCATTCTGTTTCCTTTTCCGGTGATGCGATGGCTTTCGATACAAGTCGTGATACTTCCCGTTTGGACAGTATGGTCTATCGCGGCTTTCCCATTTATTACAAGCATAAACTGGCTTTCCGGCCTTCGGTATTTACCAATAATAATGCGATTGAGCCGGGGCATTTGTACCGGGAACGCGATGTGCAACGGACTTATAGTAACTTCGGCCAGTTGGGGGCCGTGATGTTTTCCAATATTAAAATGGTGGAGAATGATTCTTTGCCGAATATGCTGGACGGATTCGTGACCGTGCACGAAAATAAACCGCGTTCGCTGGGAGCGGAATTGGAAGGTACCAACTCGGCAGGTGATTTGGGGGCGGCCTTGCTTCTGACTTACCAGAACCGGAATCTGTTTCGAGGCTCGGAATTGTTTTCCCTGAAACTGCGTGGGGCGTTTGAAGCCATTACCGGTCTGGAAGGTTACAGCGACCAGAATTATATGGAAATCAGTGTGGAAGCCGGTCTGACATTCCCGAATTTCAAGTTGTTCCGCTTCAATGGTCGTGACCGCGGGTTGATGCGTGCCACTTCAGAGGTTTCATTATTATATGATTCCCAAAACCGTCCGGAGTTTCACCGGCGTGTTTTGACTTCAGCTCTTCGTTACCGTTGGCAAAGCCCGAACGGCTTGCTCCGCCACCGCATCGACCTGATAGACTTGAACTACGTGTTTATGCCTTGGATCTCCGAGACGTTCCGCAAGGATTATCTGGAAGACGAAACCGACCGGAATGCTATCCTGCGTTACAATTACGAAAATCTTTTCATCATGAGGCTGGGCTATAGCTTTACCTATAATTCGCAACGCAATGCCACGAGCATTGCGGATTACGGTAGCAATGCCTTGGGCATCCGTTTTAATGTGGAGTCGGCCGGAAACGTGCTGTATGGTTTCTCTAATCTCTTTGGAGCCAGTCGGAACGACCAAGGGCAATATACATTGTTCAATATAGCGTATGCACAGTATCTGAAAGGGGATTTCGACATCAGCAAGAGTTTCCGTTTCGACGACCGTAACTCGTTGGCTTTGCATTTTGGCATAGGGGTAGCCTATCCCTACGGAAACTCCACCATCCTGCCTTACGAAAAACGGTATTTCAGCGGAGGAGCCAACAGCGTACGGGGATGGTCTGTCAGAGAATTGGGACCCGGACGTTTTACGGGGGGAGACGGACGTATCGACTTTATCAATCAGACCGGTGATATTAAATTGGATCTCAATGCGGAATACCGTACCTATTTGTTTTGGAAATTGCACGGAGCATTTTTTGTAGACGCCGGCAATATCTGGACCATTCGCGATTATGCCGAGCAGCCCGGCGGACAGTTCCGTATGCGGAGTTTCTGGCGGGAGATAGCCGTGTCTTACGGATTGGGATTCCGTTTGAATTTCGATTATTTCATCTTACGTCTGGACGGAGGTATGAAAGCCATTCATCCGGCGTATAATGATGTCCGTCACCATTACCCGATTATTCATCCGGACTTTAAGCGGGATTTTACTTTGCATTTTGCAGTGGGCCTTCCATTCTGACAAGCCACCGACGCCCTTCCTTCCGTAAAGGGATGAGATATGCGGTCTCCGGAACGATACGCCCTCTTTGCTGTTCCAGCGAATCGGCGGCAAGTGCTTGGCAAACGACGCAACGTACGAGTGCCGTACTGTCATTGATTTGTTGGCATTCCGTTGAACTTATGTATGCTCCTTCCGGGGCAGACCGTACGGCTTCGAGGTCGTGTTCGGTGATGTTCGACGCTCGGAAAGCTATCCATTTGCGGGAATCTTCAGTACAATTCCCGTATGCTTCATCGAAACGCAGATTGAAATAATCTTCCGCAAATTCCTTAGCTCTGCTATTTGCTTGTTCCTCTTCTTCGCTCGTACATCCGGCTGCTCCTAATCCTGTAAGCAGGCATAAAACCAGAGGCCATCTTTTCCTTTTCGTCATTTTTTAATGTTTTTACGTCTTTCGGTTAAGAACCGTTTGACCTCATCGTTTGATTTCGTATTTTCACAGCGCAAATATATGTCTTTTCCTGGCAATGGCCAATGAAAAGGAAAAACATTTTTGAAGAATCCTAACTATTTAATCACAATAAATCACTATGAGATTACAGAATTTGTTTTTGGGGATGTTCTTATGGGGAGCGGCTATTCATCCGGTTTGCTCCGCTGCGTCTCCGGTGCTTCAGACGAAGCTGCATCCGGCTGTGTATAAATCTTCTTCAGGTCCGGTCCGCCGGGTGGCTGTGACGGTAGGTTATGACGGGGAGGCCACAGAGGCGGAATTGGCGTTAGGCAGGCAGGTGCGGCATGTCCGCTTGGAAGAAGGAGAAAATCATTTCGTATTCGATATTCCAGACGCAGGCACAGACCGTACGTTGCCATTGTCTTTACGTGCCGGACAGGTGTCTTTGGCTTCGGATGAAGTAAAAGTACCGGCAGCCCGGCATTGGCAGATGAATCTGGTGCAGCATACACATACGGACATCGGCTATACCCGTTCGCAAATGGAGATTCTGGCAGAACATTTGCGTTACATAGATTATGCATTGGATTATTGCGATGCCACGGACCATTACCCGGATGCCGCGCGGTTCCGGTGGACTTGCGAGGTGGCTTGGCCTGTGAAAGAATATTTGAAAAACCGTCCGGCTTCCCAGGTCGAACGTTTGAAACGCAGGGTGAAAGAGGGGCGGATAGAGTTGGGGGCCATGTACCTGAATTTTGACGAGTTGCCGGACGAACAGACCTTGGCGGCATCCTTGGCTCCGTTAAAGTTATTCCGGGACGAAGGGTTACGGGCGGACTTGGCCGTGCAAGATGACGTAAACGGAATAGCCTGGTGTTTCAGTGAATATTTTGCCGACGCGGGAGTGAAGTACCTGAATATGGGGACGCACGGGCATCGGGCCTTGATATGCTTCGACAAGCCCACAGTATTTTGGTGGGAGTCGCCATCGGGGAAGAAAATCCTGGCTTATCGTGCGGAACATTACCATCTGGGAAACTACTGGGGCGTGCACAACCCTGATGATTTCACAAAGTTCGAGCAATGCGTGTGGGATTATCTGGGACAACTGGAAGCTAAGGGATACCCGTACGACATTTGCGCCATTCAGCATTCCGGGTATCTGACCGACAACGCTCCTCCTTCCACACGGAGTTGCGAGATGGTGAAACGTTGGAATGAAAAGTATGAATGGCCTAAATTGCGCTCGGCAGTCGCTACGGACTTTATCAAGACCGTGGAGCGGGATTATGCTGGGCAGATACCTGTCATTCGGGGAGCGTGGCCGGACTGGTGGACGGATGGTTTTGCTTCCGGAGCACGCGAAGCGGCTGTTTCCCGTGCCACTCATTCCCATGCGATTGCCGGGCAAGGCGGCTTGGCCTTGGCGAAGTTGGCCGGAGCCGAGTTGCCTCAGGGGGTGATGGGGAAGGTGAGTGACATGAACGAAGCCCTGCTTTTCTATGATGAGCATACGTTCGGGTATTGTGAGAGTGTGCGCGACCCGTATGGCCGGGAGACATGGGAGCAACGCTCGTTGAAACAGTCGTATGCGTGGGAGGCTTACCGGCATGCCGGGTTGCTGGGCGAAACGGTGATGGGACTGTTGCAGTCTTTCGTCCCGAAGACGGATGTGCCTTCCGTAGCGGTGTTCAATACATTGAACTGGAGTTATAGCGGAATAGCCAAGGTGTATATCGACCATCAGCTTTTGCCACGCGACAAAGTTTTTGAAATTACGGATGCGTCGGGGCGCAGCGTTCCTGCCCAGGCTGGCGAGAGCCGTTCGGACGGGACGTATTGGTATATTTATGTCCGGGACGTGCCGGCTTTGGGCTTCGCCCGGTATCGCATAGACGTGAAGGACGAGCCGCGGCCGTCCGGAGCGTCCGCAGGGAGTTTGTCCGGTACGCATGTAGAGAATGAGTGGTATGGTATTGATTTCAATCTGCAACGGGGCACCATTTCCCGGCTTTACGATAAAGACCTGCAACGGCAGTTGTTGACGGAGAGTGCGGAATGGGAGTTGGGAGAATTCATTTATGAGACGATAGACGACCGGGGTGCTTTGGAGCGATATACGTACCCGCGCTTTACGCGCAGGCATCCGGAGAAAATGCGTTTCGAGGCTTACGAGGAAGGGGCTATATGGGATACTTACCGTTTCAAGGGAGAGACGGCAGCCGGGATGGGGCATGATAATCTGACGGTGGAGTATCATATATATAAGGTAGAGAAAAAGATAGAAGTGGTTTACAGTTTGCGTAAAAAAACAGAGACGGAACCGGAAGCCGTATATGTGTCTTTCCCGTACCAGATAGAGGACGGCAGAATCTTTCTGGACGTGCCCGGCGGAAATATCGAAGCTGGGGTAGACCAGATTCCCGGTTCGTCGAATGATTGGTACACCGTGCAGAATTTTGCGGCGGCACGCAGTTCGGACGTTCAGGTTGTAATGGGAAGCCTTGAAATCCCCCTGATGCAGTTCGGTGCCATCAATACCGGACGCTATCAGGCCGGAGCCGTGCCCCAGACCACCAATATGTATTCCTGGCCGATGAATAACTATTGGACGACCAATTTTAACGCAGACCAGACCGGAGGTTTGCAGTGGAGCTATTTCATCACTTCGTCGGCGGACACGACAGCCGGATTTGCCACGCGCTTTGCATGGGAAAACCGGATTCCTTTCCTGACCCGGGTACTTCAGGCCGGCGATCGCGAAGACAAGGATGCACCCTCTTGCGGAACCTTTCTCACCCTTCGCCCGGATAACCTTTTGCTGGTCAACATGGCTCCTGTGGAGGGAGAACGTGCCGTGATGCTGCATTTGCGTGAAACGGACGGTCGGCCGGCAGCGTTTGCTGTGACTTCCGATGAGGTGAAGATACGGAAGGTGACGGTTTGCGACGTGACGGGAAGGCCTGTCGGCGGGAGGGACGAAGCGGAATTTAACCCGTGGGAGAGCAAATTCATTAAATTGAGTTGGTAAGGCAGAAGGGCAGGAAAGAAATATTTGCCCGTTCTTTCATGTTTTCGTATATTTGCATAAACAAAAATACGGATATGCTGAAGTTTATTTGTCTGGGGAGCGGCAGTAGCGGAAACAGCTACTTCCTCTTCTCAGAAAATTATGGAATATTGATTGATGCCGGAATTGGGATACGAACACTGAAAAAACATTTTCATACTTACGGGCTTTCCTTGAAACAAATAAAGGCCGTGTTAATTACGCATGACCATGCAGACCACATCAAAGCTGTCGGGAGCTTGGCGAATGAGTATGGACTTCCGGTCTATGCCACCGAACTTGTACACGACGGAATCAAGCGTAATTATTGTGCAAATCCGAAATTGAAAGCAGAAAACATACATTTCTTGGAGAAGGGGCAGACCTTGAAGCTGGACCGTTTTGAAATTACGCCTTTCGATGTGCCTCATGACAGTACGGACAATGTGGGCTATAGCGTGCAATACGGAGAAGTCAACTTCTGCCTCATTACGGATGCCGGACACGTGACAGAACAGTTCGGCGGCTACATCGCCCGGGCGAATTATCTGGTACTGGAGGCCAACCATGACGAAGACATGCTGATGATGGGGCCGTATCCGGCTTATCTGAAAGGGCGGATTAGCGGCGATTACGGACATTTGAGCAATAAGGCTGCGGCGCAACTGCTGGCAGAGCATATTACGGACAGGCTTCGGCATGTATGGTTGTGTCATATCAGCGAAGAGAACAATCATCCGGAACTGGCGCGAAAAACGGTCGACACCTGTCTCCGTTCCGTAGGGATTGTCGCAGGAAAGGACTTTGAACTGGAAGTATTGAAGCGCCGTATTCCTTCCGAAATTTACGAATTGGAAAAAAAATGAGAAAAAGAGGGGTGAAAGTTTGGAGGGTTAAATAAAAAGCCCTACCTTTGCACTCGCAAAATCAAAGATGATGCGTCCTTAGCTCAGTTGGTAGAGCAATTGACTCTTAATCAATGGGTCCAGGGTTCGAATCCCTGAGGGCGTACAGAAGGCAACCTTAGGGTTGCCTTTTTTGTTGACGGACGTCCGGTTTGTCAAACTGTCAAACTGTTAAAATGTACATAGAAGAAGGAAACGGGTACCATATTGTCAAGTGGGACGTTTTGTTTCCCCTCGGCCTATTCAGTGAATCCGTCCGTTGCCGGCCGCACGTGCTGTCATATCGTTCACGGGAATCTCCATTAAATTTCTACCGCACTATTTTATAGGCTGATTTGTTGCTCATTTTATGTTGAAATGCTATCTTTGCATGAATTTCGAACAAATAAAAACAAAAAAGAAAAGACATGCCTAAAATATCCGTTCGCGGTCAGGAAATGCCGGAGTCGCCGATTCGCAAGTTGGCTCCGTTAGCCTTCGAGGCTAAAAATAGAGGGATACATGTGTACCATTTGAATATCGGCCAGCCTGATTTGCCGACTCCGCGAGCGGCCATAGATGCCATCCGTCACATAGACCGGACGGTTTTGGAATACAGCCCGAGCCAGGGATATTTGAGTTACCGGGAAAAGTTGGTCGGATATTATGCCAAATATCATATTAATCTTACGGCGGACGACATCATCATCACGTCAGGAGGTTCGGAGGCCGTGCTGTTCGCTTTTCTGTCTTGCCTGAATCCGGGCGACGAAATCATCGTTCCCGAACCGGCATACGCCAATTACATGGCATTTGCCATTTCGGCGGGAGCGGTCATCCGTACGATATCCACTACGATAGAAGAAGGATTTTCGTTGCCGAAGGTCGAGAAGTTCGAGGAGTTGATTAACGAACGTACGCGGGCCATTCTGATTTGCAATCCGAATAACCCCACGGGATACCTCTATACGCGCCGTGAGATGAACCAGATTCGCGACTTGGTGAAGAAGTACGATTTGTATCTTTTTTCGGACGAGGTGTACCGCGAGTTTATCTATACCGGTTCTCCGTACATCTCGGCTTGCCACTTGGAGGGGATAGAAAACAATGTGGTGCTGATAGATTCCGTGTCCAAGCGGTATAGCGAGTGCGGCATACGTATCGGTGCGTTGATTACGAAGAATGTGGAGGTCCGCAAAGCCGTGATGAAATTTTGCCAGGCCCGTTTAAGCCCTCCCTTGATTGGACAGATTGCGGCGGAGGCTTCGCTCGACGAGCCGGAGGAGTACGGACGCGAAGTGTATGACGAATATGTGGAGCGGCGCAAATGTCTGATTGACGGGCTGAACCGTATCCCCGGCGTGTATTCTCCCATCCCCATGGGAGCTTTCTATACGGTGGCCAAGCTCCCGGTGGACGATGCGGAGGAGTTTTGTGCCTGGTGCTTGAAGGACTTTGATTATGAGGGGGAGACGGTGATGATGGCTCCGGCCGCAGGATTCTACACTACGCCCGGTTCGGGTAAGAACGAGGTGCGCATAGCTTACGTGTTGAAGAAAGAAGATCTGATACGTGCCCTTTTCGTGTTGCGCAAAGCATTGGAGGCATATCCCGGCCGTGTGGCGGAATAAGACGGCAAGAGGAATGAATTTCAATCTGTTTATAGCCCGAAAGCTGTTCCGTGAGCACGGCGATGTGAAAAAAGTATCGCGTCCGGCCATATTGATAGCTACGTCCGGAGTGGCTGTGGGTTTGGCCGTGATGATTATTTCGGTGTGCGTGGTGCTGGGCTTCAAACAGGAAATCAGTTCGAAAGTCGTCGGATTCGGTTCTCATATACAGATTCAAAACTATGCGTCGGTCACGACAAATTCCCCGCAGCCTATTGCGGTGCCCCCTGCTTTGATGAAGGAGGTCGGGGACGTGGAAGGGGTGGCACATGTGCAGCGTTTCTGCAATAAGGAGGGAATACTCAAGACGGATGCCGATTTCAAAGGTATTCTTTTGCATGGCGTGGGGGCGGAATTCGATGCGTCTTTCCTGAAAGCCCACATGGAAGAGGGGGAACTGCCGTCTTTTTCTGATACGGTGGCTTCCAACCGGATCGTCATATCCCGGCAGATAGCCGATGAATTGCATTTGGAAGTCGGCTCTAAGGTCTTTGCCTATTTCTTCGAGAACTCCGTGCGTACCCGTCGTTTTACGGTGTCGGGTATTTATTGTACGCATTTGACGGAGTTCGACAAAGCTTTGGTCTTTACGGACCTTTATACTTGCAACCGTTTGAATGCGTGGGCTCCGGATCAGTATAGCGGAATAGAAATCTCAGTAAAGGACTTGAACCGTGTGGACGAAGTCTCCGGTGCATTGATTAAGCTGGTAAACCGAAAGACAGACGCTTACGGCGGTTCGTATGTGACAATGACGATACAGGAACTTTATCCTCAGATATTTGCATGGCTCAGCCTTTTGGACGTCAATGTGTGGGTCATTTTGGCTCTGATGGTATCTGTAGCCGGGTTTACGATGATTTCCGGTTTGCTCATTATTATATTGGAACGTACTAACTTTATTGGAATCATGAAAGCGTTAGGAGCGACCAACCGTGGTATCCGTCATATTTTCTTGTATTTTGCCGTGTTCGTCATGGGGAAAGGATTGCTTTGGGGAAATATAATAGGAATAGGCATGGTGGTTCTTCAGCATTATACAGGAGTGTTCCGTTTGGATGCGTCGATATACTATGTGGATTCGGTACCGGTCTTGTTCAATCTCGGGTATGTACTGGCTATCAATGCGGCTACTTTGGTGATATGCGTGTTGTCGCTTATCGTTCCGAGTTTCTTGGTTTCCCGTATCCATCCGGCTCGGTCTATTCGTTTTGAATAAATGTGTATTACGACGGCAATACGTTTGTGTTGCATTCTTGTGAAAAATGTTATAGGAATATAATTGTCGCAAAAGGGAAAATGCTTATCTTTGTCACAGAATCAAATATGAAGTAATCGTATGGAGCTTGTTTATTTGGGAATAGTCATATTCCTGTTTGCCCTTTCCACTTTTGATTTGTTTGTGGGGGTCAGTAATGATGCCGTGAACTTTTTAGGTTCGGCCATCGGTTCAAAAGTTGCGCGTTTCAAGACCATTCTGATAATTGCGGCAGTGGGTATCTTTGTGGGAGCCACGACGAGCGACGGCATGATGGACATTGCGCGGCATGGCATTTTTCACCCCGAGTTCTTTACTTTCGAAGAGTTGATGTGCGTCTTTTTGGCAGTGGTTGCTTCTGATGTGATTCTGCTCGATATATTCAATACATTGGGAATGCCCACCTCCACCACGGTGTCGATGGTTTTCGAGTTATTGGGTGGTAGTACGGCCTTGGCTTTGGTGAAGATGCTTCATGATTCCTCGCTTACCTATGCCGGCTTGATTAATACGGATAAAGCCTTTACGGTGATTTTGGCCATTTTCCTTTCTGTCGCCATTGCTTTTGTTTTCGGAATGTTGGTGCAATGGATTTCCCGCCTTATTTTTACTTTTCACTATACCAAGCATCTTAAATATACCATAGGTTTGTTCGGAGGGCTTTCCATTACTTCCATTGCTTATTTCTTATTGGTAAAAGGTTTCGGCAGTGCTTCGTTTATGACCTCCGATATTAAAGTTTGGATTGCTGACAACACGCATGCGATATTGATTTCTTTTATTATCGGATTTACGGTACTGATGCAAGTCCTGCATTGGTGTAAGGTCAATGTTTTCAAGATTATAGTGCTTTTTGGAACATTCTCATTAGCCATGGCCTTTGCCGGGAATGACCTGGTGAATTTCATCGGTGTGACGTTGGCCGGTTTTTCTTCTTATCAGGATTTCATGGCTACTCCGGGGGCGAATCCGGCCACTCACATGATGGGCGTGCTGAATGAACCTGCGGGAACATCTGTCTTTTTTCTTATCGGGGCTGGGGTCGTGATGACGATTGCTTTGATGACATCGAAGAAGGCGCAGAATGTGGTAAAGACTTCTGTCGACTTGTCCCGTCAGACAGCCGGCGACGAAATGTTCGGTTCTTCCCGTTTTGCCCGTCGGTTGGTGAGGAGCGTGATTAACAGCAACGAGTATGTGGTAGACCATATTCCTGCATGGATGAGGAAATGGATCAATTCACGTTTCAATCAGGATGAGGCTATTATTCCGAATGGTGCGGCGTTCGATTTGGTACGCGCTTCTGTGAATTTGGTGTTGGCCGGCTTGTTGATCGTAGTGGGTACGTCTCTGAAACTTCCGTTGTCTACCACATACGTGGCGTTTATGGTGGGCATGGGTTCGTCGTTGGCCGACCGTGCATGGGGGCGCGAGAGTGCCGTGTTCCGCGTGACCGGTGTGATTTCTGTGATTGGCGGATGGTTTATGACGGCCGGTGCGGCTTTCTTCCTGTGTTTCATCGTGACGTTGTTTGTACATTTCGGTGGAGTGGTGGCCATGGTATTGCTTATTGTTGTAGTCGTGTTCATGCTTATTCAGAACAATCGCAGTTACAAGAAGAAAATGGCGGCAGTACAGCGGGATGAGATTTTCACGGAATTGGCACAAACCAATGATAAGGATGAAGCTTGGGTGTTATTGAACCGGCATATCAGTGCTTATCAATCGAAGATGGTAAAATATATATCGGAAGCTTATATGCAGACTACTTCCGGTTTGATTGCCGAGGATGTCAAAGTGTTGCGACGGACTTTGAACCATTTGGAGGATGAGCGGAAGAATTGGAAGGTAATCCGTCGGAAAGAACTGGTGGGATTACGTAAAATAGACCCGCTGCAAGCTGTTGAAAAAGATACATGGTTCCATTTGGCATGTAACAGTTGCGAACAGAGTTTGTACTGCCTGAAGCGTATGTGCGAGCCTTCATTGGAACATGTGGACAATAATTTCAATCCCATGCCCGAGGAATACGTGAAAGAATTCATGCCGATTCGGGAAGGGGTGGAAAGGTTGATGAATGTCATTGCCGGCATGATAGAGACGAATAATTATGATAATGCGTTGCAGGTTCGGCAGTTTGGAGACGAGATGAAAGCCCAGTTGTCCCAGCTCCGCAAGGTTCAGCAAGACCGCATACGCAAGGGGGATATGGACAATCTGAAGATTGAATATCTTTATATGAGTACTTTGCAAGAGACACAGGAAATAATCGGCCACATGCGTCATTGGGTTCGTGCATGCCGCAGATTCCAACAAGAAAAAGGTATTGTAACGGTATTGTAACACAGGTTTCATATTCGTGCAACAACTAACTTGTAATTTTGCAGTCGGAAAATAATAATTTAAAGCGGTAAGTCTGATGAATACAAATTACAGGATTCTCGTGGTGGACGATGAAGAAGATTTGTGCGACATCCTGAAGTTCAATCTGGAGAATGAGGGGTACGAAGTAGAAACGGCCAATTCAGCCGAAGAAGCACTAAAGATGGATCTGACCAAGTTCCACCTTCTGTTGTTGGACGTCATGATGGGAGAAATCTCTGGTTTTAAGATGGCCAAGATGCTCAAGCAAGTGCGGGAGACTCGTGATATACCTATTATCTTTCTTACGGCGCGTGATACGGAGAACGATGCCGTCACCGGATTCACTTTGGGGGCGGACGACTATATTTCCAAGCCCTTTTCCCTGCGCGAAGTGCAGATGAGAATCAAGGCTGTGCTTCGTCGTACGGCGCCCCAACAGGCGGTACCGGCTGCTTATATCGGTTTTAAGGAGTTGAAATTGGATCTTAACAAAAAAGAGGCCGTGCTGTGCGGCGAGGCGTTGCAGTTGACTAAGACCGAATTTGAGATTTTGCGCTTACTGTTGGAAAATGAGGGCCGTGTGTTTTCGCGGGCTGAGATACTGCGTAGGATATGGAACAACGATGCCGAGGTGCTGGACCGGACGGTAGATGTGAACATAACCCGTTTGCGTAAAAAACTCGACGGATACGGAAAGTTTGTCGTCACCCGTTTGGGTTACGGATATTGTTTCGATACCTCTGTGAAAGATTGAGATGAAAAGAAAGTCATTGTCATTCAGCCAATATCTGTTTTTTTCCGTTATCGCTATTTATTGTGTTTTCGTAGCAAGTTTCTTGTATTATCAGTATCACCGCGAGAAGACGCATAAGGTGGAGTTGTTGAATTCTACGCTGACCATGTTCAACGTGGATTTGTATGATCACATGGCTGATACGGCCTTTTCAGTGAAAGATTATGTGGCGCGCTATCGTACACGGCACCATCTTCAGAAATTGCGTGTCACGCTCGTAGACCGCCATGGAAAAGTGATTTTCGATAATGATATTTCCTCCGAACATGTGAAGGATAATCACTTGGACCGTGAGGAAATACGTGAGGCATTGGCCGCAGGGAGCGGATATTCCATCAAAAGAACCTCAGAGACCCTTGGAGAGGAATTCTTTTATTCGGCGAATTATTTTCCGGAGAAAGAGTTGTTCGTACGTAGCGCATTGCCTTACGATACGGATTTGATTGCCATGTTGAATGCCGACAAAGGGTATTTATGGTTTTCATTTTTGTTATCTGCCATTTTGTTCCTCGTCTTTTATAACTTGACGGCTCGTTTAGGGGCTATGATTACTCAGCTTCGCCTTTTTGCACGTCGTGCCGATCAGGACGAGGCTGTGGATACGAATGACTTGAAGGGATTGGGAAATACCGATTTGGGGCAGATTTCACGGCATATCGTCGATATTTATACACGGTTACGCAAGGCGAAGGACGATCTTTTCCGCGAGCGTGAGAAGCTTATCACACATTTGCAGATTTCCAATGAAGGACTGGCCATTTTCAATCCAGGCAAGGATGTGGTTCTGGCTAACGGGCTTTTCATGCAGTATGTGAATCTGATATCCGATAAGAATATCGGAGGCATAGAAGAAGTCTTTCAAGTGAAGGAATTGCAGCCGCTGTTTGATTTTATAACGATGTCTCGCAAGAGTTTTACGCAGGGAGACCTTAGGCAGAAGTTGTTGGTCGTGGACAAAAACGGTTATGTGTTCAACTTGTCTGTGGCTCTTTTTGTGGATAACAGCTTTGAGATTTCCATTTCTGACATTACGAAACAAGAGGAACAAGCCCGCATGAAGCAGCAGATTACACAAAATATTGCTCATGAGTTGAAGACTCCCGTGAGCAGTATCCAAGGTTATCTGGAAACGATTCTGAATAATCCGGGACTTTCGCCGGATATGCTTAAGAAGTTTTTGGAGCGTAGCTTTGCGCAAAGCAACCGACTGACGAACCTGTTGCAGGACATATCTACTCTGACCCGTATGACGGAGGCCGGTCAGATGATAGAGGTGACGGATGTGGACTTGTCTTCCATGATTCATAATATCGTGGCGGAACTGGCCTTGAAACTGGAGGAGAAGCAAATGACTGTGGGGATAAATGTTCCGGACAAGTTGGTGCTTCAAGGGAATTCTTCTTTGTTGTACTCCATTTTCCGTAATTTGATGGATAATGCCATTGCATACGCCGGAAACGGTACGCATGTGAACATCGTGTGTTATTCGGAAGACGAGGACGGTTATTATTTCAGTGTGAGCGACAATGGAGTAGGAGTGCCCTCCGAACATTTGGGACGCATCTTCGAACGTTTCTACCGTGTAGACAAGGGGCGTAGTCGGAAATTAGGAGGTACGGGGCTTGGGTTGGCCATCGTAAAGAATGCCGTGCTTTTCCATGGGGGGAATATCAATGCAAAGCCTTCGGGCGGCGGGCATGGTTTGGAGTTCCTTTTCACATTGAAGAAAAAGAAACTCTAAGGAGAAATTGTATTGAGTGGAGGATAAGAAAAACGGTTTGCAAATTCATTGAATTTGCAAACCGTTTTGTGACTCCGACAGGATTCAAACCTGTAACCTTCTGATCCGTAGTCAGATGCTCTATTCAGTTGAGCTACGGAGCCGTTCTTGTTTTGATTTCGTGTGCAAAGGTATGGCTTTTTATTTAAATCTCCAAACATTGAAGGTGTTTTTTATGATAAAATCGCTATCCTTTTCGGGGGATAGCGATTTTACTTTGCTTATTCTTGCCGTAGCAGGCGTGTTAGGTTATTGAATCAAGTCGATGCTGCGTTTTACGAAGTTGCTTAAGGCTTCGCCAGTCAGCATACCGTTTTGCAGCAATGCCAAGTCGATAAGCTGATGCACCTTCTTGTTGTCCTTGCCATAACCGGCCAGTACGTCGTTTTTCTTTTGTTCTTCCGCACTGATGTCCTGATGGCATTTGTCCAATTCATCCTTTTGTGCCTGATCGATCTCTTCGGGCTTTTTGCCCTCCTGCTGCTGATGGAGTACGGCCTCGCGGGCATGCAACCCTTTGAGTTCGGCTTCGATGGGTTTTAGTTGCTCCGCAGTGTGGGTTTCGCTGTCTGCCAATACCTCCTTAATCAGACGGTGGTCCGTATTCAACACCAAGGTGTATATGTCCGGCATTTCACCGTAGAAGGACATGCCCGGTTGAATATGCGCCATGTCTTTCATACGACGCATGTATTCGCTTTGGGTAATCATGACCGGCATACCGTTTTCTCCCATACCCTGTGCCTCTACGTGGAATTCCGTTTTGTCCAACTTCGGCATCTGGAAATTGAAGATGGCCGAAAGGTTGGCACTCTTTTCAGCATCCAATTCAGACTTGTTGGCATCCTCTTTCACGATAAGGCGGTCGATGATGTCGGCATCCACGCGGGTGAAACGGCTCTTTTCAAACTTGCGTTCCAACATGGAGACGATGGGAGTGTCCAGTTGCCCGTCGAGCAGCAATACGCTGTAGCCTTTGTTCTTGGCTGCTTCGATGTAGCTGTACTGGGCTTCCTTGTTCTGGGCATACAGGTAAATTAGATTACCGTCCTTGTCCGTCTGATTGTCCTTGATGAGTTGCTGGTATTCTTCGAATGTGAAGTATTTACCGTCACAATCCTTAAAGAGGGCGAAGTTCTTGGCCTTGTCGTAGAAGTCGTCCTGTGTCAGCATACCGTAGTTGATGAAGATCTTGATGTCGTCCCATTTCTGCTCGAATTCCTTGCGGTCGTTCTTGAACAGGCTTTGCAGGCGGTCGCTCACTTTCTTCGTGATGTAGCTGGAAATCTTCTTCACGTTGCTGTCGCTTTGCAGGTAGCTGCGGCTGACGTTCAACGGGATGTCCGGTGAGTCGATGACTCCGTGGAGCAAAGTAAGGAAGTCAGGCACGATGCCTTCCACGCTGTCAGTTACGTACACCTGGTTGCAGTACAACTGAATCTTGTTACGTTGCAGTTCGATGTTGTTCTTGATTTTGGGGAAATAGAGCACGCCCGTCAGGTTGAACGGATAGTCCACGTTCAGATGAATCCAGAACAGAGGCTCGTCGCTCATCGGGTACAGTTCGCGATAGAACTCCTTGTAGTCCTCGTCTTTCAGATCCGACGGTTTCTTGGTCCATATCGGGGTGACGTTGTTGATGACGTTGTCCTCTTCCGTGTCCACCTGCTTGCCGTCTTTCCATTCCGTTTTTTTGCCGAAGGCTACAGGTACGGGCAAGAAACGGCAGTACTTGCGAAGCAACTCCTCAATCTTGTTCTTTTCCAAGAACTCTTTGCAATCGTCATCGATGTACATGATGATGTCCGTTCCGCGGTCGGCTTTTTCTGTTTCTTCTATTTCATAGGAAGGACTTCCGTCACAGCTCCATTTTACGGCCTTTGCCCCTTCTTGGTAACTTTTGGTCACGATTTCCACTTTCTTGCTCACCATGAACGAAGAGTAGAAGCCCAAGCCGAAGTGTCCGATGATGGCATTGGCATCGTCTTTATATTTATCCAAGAAGTCATTGGCGCCGGAGAACGCGATTTGGTTGATATACTTGTCTATTTCTTCTTCTGTCATACCCAGTCCCCGGTCGCTCACCGTGATGGTACCGTTGTCCTTGTCCACTTTGACACAGACTTTCAGTTCGCCCGTTTCGCCCTTGAAGTCTCCTTTGTTGGCCAATGTTTTCAACTTCTGCGTGGCATCTACGGCGTTCGACACGATTTCACGGATAAAGATTTCATGATCGCTGTACAAGAACTTTTTGATGACGGGGAATATGTTCTCGGTCGTTACCCCAATGTTTCCTTTTTGCATGATATTTATTGCTTTTATTGTATGAAATTATCTTCTGTTCGGCTTTTTGAAAGCCACTGATGAAGAAACAAAAAAAGTGCCAGACGAAAACATCGTCCGGCACTTTAACATATATTTATTGTTATTCTTGGGCAAGGCCATGCGTGATCCGGAGTTTGTCTCCCTCGGCGGCACGTACGGTCAGGATTTCGCCTTCCTGTAGTTCGTCGTTGATAACCAGTTCGCAGACGGCATCCTCCAGATAAGTCTGCAAGGCGCGTTTCAAAGGACGTGCGCCATATTGTACGTCGTATCCTTTGCGGGCAAGGAACTCCTTGGCATCCTCTTCCGTTTCCAGCGTATAGCCCATTTCCTTCACACGCTTTACGATGGGTTTAAGCTCGATGTCCACGATACGTTTGATGGCCTCCAAGTCCAGTTGGTCGAAATTGATAATGTCGTCCAGACGGTTCAGGAATTCCGGAGCGAACTGTTTGTGCAACGCCTTCTGGATGACTTCGCGGCCGTATTGCTTGTCGGCTGCCGACGTGTCCGGGCGGCTGAACCCGATGCCCTTGCCGAAATCTTTCAACTGGCGCGTTCCGCAGTTCGATGTCATGATGATGACCGTGTTCTTGAAATCCACCGTCGTGCCGTTGCTGTCCGTCAGTCGTCCTTCGTCCATCACTTGCAACAAGATGTTGAACACATCGCTATGTGCTTTTTCCAACTCGTCGAGGAGTAGGATGGAGTAAGGCTTGCGGCGCACTTTTTCCGTCAACTGTCCGCCTTCTTCGTGTCCCACGTATCCCGGAGGAGCCCCCACCATACGGCTTACGGTGTGCTTCTCCATGTATTCGCTCATGTCGATGCGTATCAAGGAGTCGGCACTGCCGAACATGTATTCGGTCAGTTTTTTAGCCAAGTACGTCTTGCCCACTCCCGTAGGGCCGAGGAACATGAACGCCCCGATAGGCTTGTTCGGGTCTTTCAGTCCCACGCGGCCGCGCTGGATGGAGCGCACCAACTTGTCGATGGCCTCGTCCTGTCCGATGACTTCCCGTTTCAGGTTGACGGCCATGTCCTTCAGCTTGTGTCCTTCTGCCTCTCCCATGCGCTGTACGGGAATGCCCGTCATCATGGATACCACTTCGGCTATCTGGTCTTCGTCCACAGTGACCCGCTCGCGGCTGAGTTTCTCCTCCCATGCCGCTTTTATACGGTTCAGTTCCTCTTGCAAATTGGCTTCCTGGTCACGGTAGTCGGCGGCCAGTTCAAAATTTTGGTTCTTTACCGCCTCGTTCTTCAAGGCATGTACGGCGTCGATGCGCTTTTCCTGTTCCTCCATTTCTTTCGATACGGGAGAGTGGGTGATGTGTATACGCGACCCGGCTTCGTCCAGGGCGTCGATGGCTTTGTCCGGGAAGCAACGGTCGGAAACGTAGCGCTCCGTGAGCCGTACGCAGGCACGGATAGCCTCGGGCGTGTAGCGCACATTGTGATGGTCTTCGTAACGTTCCTTGATATTGTCCAGTATCTGTACGGTTTCCTCCGGTGTGGTCGGTTCCACCATGACTTTCTGGAAACGGCGTTCCAAAGCGCCGTCTTTTTCGATGCTTTTCCGGAATTCGTCCGTGGTCGTAGCCCCGATACACTGTATCTCTCCCCGGGCCAGCGCGGGTTTCAGCATATTGGCCGCGTCCATGCTGCCCGGTGCCGAACCGGCTCCGATAATCGTGTGAATCTCGTCGATGAAAAGAATCACGTCCGGATTCTTTTGCAGTTCGGTGAGGATGCTGCGGATGCGTTCTTCAAACTGCCCGCGATACTTCGTGCCGGCCACTACGGCCGCCATGTCCAAGGCTATCACGCGTTTGTCGAACAGGATGCGCGACACCTTTTTCTGTACGATGCGCAAGGCCAGTCCTTCCACGATGGCCGATTTGCCCACGCCCGGTTCACCTATTAATATAGGGTTGTTCTTTTTCCGTCGGCTCAGGATTTGCGACACGCGTTCTATTTCTTTTTCGCGACCCACCACCGGGTCCAGGATGCCTTCTTGGGCGGCGCGTGTCAGGTCGGTGCCGAAATTGTCCAAAACCGGCGTATTGTTGGCCGATTTCCTTTGCGGTTGCACCGTTTGCGTGGTGGTGTTGCCCTGTTCGTTCATCGGGTTCCCCGCCGGGGATTTGTTTTCATATTCGTCCTCCTCGTCCTCGTCCGGAAAACCGAAGCCGGACTGCACGTCCGATTTCTCAGCCTTCTGGGTGAGCAGGTTCAGGATGTCTGTATAATGGATGCTGTTTTCCTCTAAGATACGGCATGCATTGTTGTCTTTTTCTTTCATAATGGCTAAAAGTATGTGTTCGGTGTCGGCCACCTGGGCCTTCAGCATGCGTGCTTCGAGCAAGCAAAGGCGCATGATTTTAGAGGCCTTCTCATTTAAAATGATTTCATGGTCCGCGTCAGGCATTTCCTGCATGGCAGAACCTTGTATGGATTGCTCTGCGCGTAGTTTCACCGAGCGGAAGTCCAGATTGAGCAAGCGGAGGATTTGGATGGCCTTGCCTTCCCCGTCCCTGATCAACCCAAGTAATAGGTGTTCCGGAGCCACACATTCATTGTGCAGCCGTAGCGCCTCCTCCTTGCTGTAAATGAGAACTTCTGATATTTTAGGTGAAAATTGATTGTTCATGCTCTGCAAATTCCTCTGATTAATGACTCTACTGGCAAAATTAACTATATTATTGGAACTACAGTACAAAACGCATGCCAAAAAACGTCAGGGCACATTAAGTTTTTCTAAAATTAGTAAGGTTCTTCATGCAATGAAGTATTCCTATGGTTCTATATGTTGTCAGGAAATTGCAACTTTCTCGTCGTGGACAAATTGGACTGGTCTATTGGGCGGTCGTGGAGGACAACTGGCGATAAAGTTTGGAGGCAGGTTTAAATTGTTGTAACTTTACGCTCGTCGGGACGGGTGGTCCCGCCCCTTGGCGCAGGCCGTCCCCCGACCGATGAGCTTGAACAAGAATAACGCATGACACAGTTTATTTTACACCCCCTTTTATTGTCAATCTTTTGAGGGCAATCGCCGCATGCTGCTGTTTCCCTAAAAAACCATGCATCAATGTTATGAGGACTGTTGATACTCAGATTGTATTGTTCTGAATTCATCGAGCTCACGTTATATTAAAACTAGCCCAAATGATGCAATGCAACACCATTTAGGGCTAGTTTTCAATTTCTATTGCTCTATATAGCAAAAGCCTAAACTGTTACGATATAAGCTAAAAATCTTTCAATAAGTTAATTGCTGACGATGACCTTTGTTGTCTCATTGCCTATTTTGACGATTAAGACACCATCTGTTTTAATCGGAATACTAATGTTTTGCGCTTTAGCATCTGAATCATATAACATTATCCCATAACTATCGAACACTCTTATATGAGTCCCTACAGATATATTCCCAATATGCAGTATGCCATCATTGACACGTACATGACAATTAGAGGTGCTCACTTCCTTAATGCTAGTATAGGTTGGCACTGTAACTTGGCAATTTTCTACGAACTGCTCACCGTTTTCTGCCGTCACTGTCACCACTATTTTTGCCACTCCTTCTGAAACACCAGTAAAAACGCCATGTTGGGAAACCGTAGCAACTGACTCATCAAGACTTTTCCATTCAAGACTCTCATAGTACGCATCGGATGGAAATACCCTTAATTGAACAGGCAAGACTTCTCCTATGCCTACATTTATGTTTGAAGATAAAAATCCCAACGAATCTATATGGGGCTTTTTAATACACTCCCAAATGAGCATCGGTTTTGGTATGTCGTATGACATATCATCACTGTCTCCGAATTTCCAACAATTATATGGATCAATATTCCCATATTTATTATTCCCCCATCCCCAGACATTTCCATCTTCAGTCAGTGCTAATGTATAATCCCATTCTGTAGAAACTTTCACAACGTTATCCATCACCTTGACAGCTTCATCAATTGTGGTATATGGCCATTCATTGATTGTGCCATCTCCGATTTGTCCGTGATCATTCCTTCCCCATCCCCACAAACTACCATCAGGCTTTATGTAAAATCCACGATCAGTACTACCCGTAACATATTTTACATCATCTGCAACCTTGGTAGCTGATAGATTAAAGTCACATACCCATAACGTATTGTCCGATTTGATAAAACTAGGAGATTGTTCCGTATATGCTTATACCATTATGACATTATCCGCAATTTTAATCGGACTTTTGTAAACTTTCTTTTTTTTGACTTATAAAATGTTCCCCAAAACCACAAGGTATTATCTTCTTTTATAACATAAGAACCACGGTCTCCAGCATATATATGTTTTACCCCAGACATAAGTCTTTTGGGAACAGTGGAATATTCGTAGTTAGATAGGCCTAATTGATCGTATAAATTAGACCCCCAAATATACAGAACACCATTGTTATCTAATGCCATAACGTGAGATTCACATCCACCAAGAGAGACTTCTTTTATGTTGTCCATAACCTTATAAGGTGCAACCCTGTCATAATACTCCTTTTTATTACCATCACCTATGCAATACTAGTTATTAGCCCCCATATCCAGAGACTGCCGCTAGTATCTATATATGCCACGGCATTATCACAATTGCATGACCTTGCCACATTATAATCGATTTCCTTGTCTAAAAATCTAGGGAAAGTCCATCCGCGTACAGTTGGAAATGCCCCCCAATAGTGTAATTCTTCATTCGAGGTGAGCAATGATGATGTGTAGTTTGAACTAGTATAGATATCCGTTGCATAACTAATATATGGGTCATATTGTTCTGTTAAATCCCACGACATTTCAAATGCAATATTGTCTTCTCTGTTTTTTGTGCTTTGAATACATCTTTCCGGCATTTTCAATTTTAGCTTGCCATCCCCATCTGTCCGATTTTGGTCAAGAACGAGCAACAGAGTATTCCCATCAATTATTGCATCTTCAAGTATATTGACGGAATTAGATAATACCTCTATGCGATCAAATGATTCACCTTGACTGATTTTTTCATTGAATGTTATTGAGGGGATGATGTAATTACCGGCTATTTGCCCCTCATTGGGATAGGTTTCTACTATCCTCAGCCCTGTCACTTCATATTCTTTTGCCAGCACTTGGCTCGTGTTATAATCCTCATGATAGGCTATGGCCTTTATGGTCATGTCCCTATTGACGATGATTGGGGAAGAATAGACCGTGCTACTCATTGATGGTGTTGTTCCGTCGATAGTATAATAGATTGTAGCTGCTGAGTTATTGGCAGTCAGGCTCACGGTCGTTCCCTTTTCCATCAATCCGCTTTCTTTGCTTGCACTCAATGTGAGCGTAGCTTTCGAGACGTTGACCGTTGCGTCATTGGAGTATAGCGTCCCATTGATTAAGTAGCGAATATTGGTAGTTCCGTGCTTTATTGCTGTTACCACTCCCGAAGAATTTACAGAGGCTATTGACGAGTCGTCAGACTCCCAGCGAGTGGAAGTGACAGTCGCATTTGATGGCGAAATCATGGGCGAGAGCTGTTTTGTCCCACCAGCCACAAGACTTATATCAGATGGAATGCTTACACTTTTCGGCTGTACGTCCTCCACTGTCACAATGCAATAAGGAGATACCGATGAAACTTTGGAGTAAAGCATAATGTATGTGGTTCCGGGGGCTATCGCTGTCACCAATCCTGAACTTGACACAGTGGCTATACTTGGATTTGAACTACTGAAATATGGATTTGCTGCCGAAATATAGCTGTTGCTATACCGAAGACCTGATGAGGAGGAAGAAACGTATCGCAGAAGGTGTATGATGGCTGCTGTAACTGTGGTAAGGGGAAGCAAGCAAAGCTATCGAAGAAAAAGTAGATAATTGACAACCGATTATCAATTATAGACTTTCATAAAATGATATTCTTATCAGATTGTTTTGATGATTATCTTTTTATGTTTAACTTTGTACCCGTTAATATGTAATACAAAAACAATATGGCAAAAATCGAATGTTCCAACCGGCTGCGTGTGGTTTTAGCTGAAAAAGAGATAACTAACCGCTGGTTGGCAGAGCAAATGGGAGTTACGGATATGACAGTATCACGATGGAAAACGAACAAAATACAACCATCTATGGCTCAATTTGTAGAAATTGCCCAATTGCTCAAGGTGGATATAAAAGACCTCATTGAGGCTGATTTTAATTATGAAGTAGAATAATGCGGAAGAAAAAATATACATTTATAGACTTATTTGCTGGTTGTGGAGGATTATCCGAAGGATTCATGTCTTCAGGCCATTTCCAAAGCCTTGCCCATGTAGAATGGGAACTTCCCATGGTGCAGACCTTAAGAAATCGTTTGATTCAAAGGTGGGGTGAAACGGAGGAAAGTGCTAATAAAAAAGTGGTCTTGTTTGACATACAAAACACAGACGAACTAATTAATGGGCATTGGTCTGAAGATTCAATAACTAAATATAGAAAGAATAATGCGGTCAATGTGTCAAAAGGATTAAAGGCAATTGTGGGCAAAAAGTCTGTTGATTTTATTATCGGGGGCCCACCTTGTCAAGCTTATTCTATTCACGGTCGGGCTACAGATAAGCATTCAATGAATAATGACTATAGAAATTATTTGTTTGAGAGTTTTGTTAAAGTTGTAGATTATTTCAAGCCAAGAGCATTTATTTTTGAAAATGTAACAGGGATGTTGAGCGCCAAGCCTGGCGGAAAGCCTGTGGTGGAGCGAATATACAAGGCCTTTTGTGATATTGGTTACAAGACATTATGCCCCGAAGATTTCAAGGATGCGGTGTTTGATGCCTATGATTATGATGTTCCACAACATCGAGAGAGAGTTATTTTAATAGGCATTAAAAATGGGGAAGATTTCTCCGTAGAAGACTTTTATAAAAATTTGTCATTTTGTGCTTTAGAAGCACATAAAACGGTGAGGGATGCGATTGGTAATATGCCTCCTCTTTATCCTTTGGAAAAAGTTATAAAGGACAAAGGACGGTATGTGTCTCATCAATGTAATGGAGGAGATTTACATCACTTACCGAGGCATTGTAGTTCACGAGATATAGAAGTTTTTAGAACATGGATTGGAGAAAATATGAACTATTGTTCACAACAAGAGGCGATAGACTTTTATAAAAAAGTTACAGGAAAAAATACATTGTATCGTAAATATCGAAATTTAGAATGGGATAAACCTGCACCAACAATTGTTGCTCATCTTCAAAAAGATGGATTCATGTTTATTCATCCAGACATAAACCAATTGAGAAGTATTACTGTGCGTGAAGCCGCATTGTTAATGACATTCCCAATGGATTATCAGTTTATAGGAAACAGGGCATATTGTTATAAAATGATAGGTAATGCTGTGCCTGTCAACTTTTCCAAGGCAATAGCCCAATCATTGTATCTAACATTAAAATAAAAATGGCTAACATATTAATAGCATGTGAAGAAAGTCAGGCTATATGCAAAGCTTTTAGAGATAGAGGACACAATGCATATAGTTGTGATATACTTGAATGTAGTGGAGGGCATCCAGAATGGCATTTCAAACAAGATGCACTTCAGGTTATTCCTAACCGAGGTGGTGTATTGGAAAACGGGAAAACTTGTTTTTTGCCCAAGGGTGAAAAATGGGATTTAATGATAGCACACCCTCCTTGCACTTATCTTTCAGTAAGTGGAGCGAGGTGGTTATATCATCCAGAAGACTCCCATCTGCCCATAGAAAAAAGACGAGAACATCCGAATCATTTAGGAAGGAGACAACAAAAAAAAGAGGCGATAGCGTTTTTCATGGAGTTTACAAAAACCAATATAGAACATTGGGCTATTGAAAACCCAGTTGGTTGTATGAATTCCGAATATCGAAAACCAGACCAAATTGTCCAACCATTTTGGTTTGGAGATTCTGCGTCAAAAAAAACATGCCTGTGGTTGCATAATTTGCCATTACTACAGCCTACCGACATGGTTGATGAAGGTCCTCGCGTAGTACTTTCTAGTGGACGATCATTGCCCAAATGGTATTCAGATTCTTTTAATACTAGAATATCAACGGAAGAAAGAAGGCGATTAAGAAGTAAAACATTTCCAGGTTTTGCAGAAGCAATTGCAGAACAATGGGGTAAATTTATAGAGTTATGATTTACATTTCAAAATTTCGTTCAAACGATCTGAACCCATCCAAAGGGAAACAAATTGAATTTAATAAAGTTGTAGTTGATAAATTTTTCAACTTCACAGAGAGTGAGCATTTTGTAGATTTTGAATGTCATTCTATCTTAAACACTAATTTGAAGGAGGATATTCATGTTGAATTCAAGCTAAGTCCATCACGAGGTGATTACAAAATATATCAAAACAATGACGGCTCTAAAGATTTAAAAGATTTCTTTCTTGAAACGCTTCATTTGGAAAATGACAAGAATCTTGATGACTATTTTGCGATTAAGAAGGAAGCACCTACAAAATACATATTGTACTATGTACCCAAAGACCTTGTCTTCAGTAATTTTTTCTCAATAGCTTCTGGCGACCAAATCTTATTTACACCGGAAGAATCAGAAGAATCAGAAGAAACAAAACAGGTAATATCTGAATCGCATCAAACCATCTATTACGGTGCTCCAGGAACAGGAAAATCTCACACGATAAAGAAAATTCTTGGAGAGTATGAAGGTTGTCCGGAAGACAAAATAGTGCCAAAAGAAAATATTTTCAGGACTACATTCCATCCGGACAGCGACTACTCTACATTTGTAGGTGCGTACAAACCGACAATGAAGAAGCAGTACCGCTATGAGGGTAAGGTCAAGGCTTCATATTACGAAGATGATGATCTTGCTGGGGCGAAAAAAGGAGATCCAATCATCGAAAAGGCAATTGAATATAGTTTTATTCCTCAAGCTTTCTTGAATGCATATATTCGTGCTTATCAGACGAAAGAAAATGTATATCTCATTATAGAAGAAATCAACAGAGGAAATTGTGCCCAAATATTCGGTGACTTGTTCCAGCTCCTTGACAGGGATGCAAAAGGAGTGTCTGAGTATCCAATCAAGGCAGATGCGGATTTGAAAGTATTCTTAGAAGAAGAACTTGGCGAAGACAATCCGGGCATAAAAGACGGAGAACTTTGTTTGCCTTCAAACCTTTATATCTATGCAACCATGAACACTTCCGATCAATCACTTTTTCCTATTGACAGCGCATTCAAACGCCGTTGGGATTGGAAATATGTGCCAATTGCTAAAGGCAATGACAATGGTGTAGAACTGAATTGGATGATAGAGGTCGGAGATAACAAATACGATTGGTGGACTTTTGTCAAAACAATCAATAAGCACGTCTTTGAAACGACTAATTCGGAAGACAAACAACTTGGATTTTTCTTTTGCAAGGCAAAGGACAATATCATCTGTGCAGATACTTTCGTTTGTAAGGTTGTGTTCTACCTATGGAATGACGTTTTCAAGGACTTTGGATTTGACAATTCTATTTTTGCAGACAAAGCAGATGGAACAAATCCAAAGCTTTCCTTTGACAAATTCTATATGGCAAACGGAAAGGTGAACGATGAGAAAACAAAAATGTTCCTTGCAAATTTGGGTATGGTTCCATTATTTGACTCTAATGATAAGATAGATATATTTTTGGATGAAGAAGGTAATACAAAAGAAACTGTAGACAAGGACTTTAGTAAATATTCCATAAATGGGGTCGGAACATTAAGCAAAGGAAAAGTTGTGCAACAAGCAGTGGAAAAATATGCAAATGAGCATCCTGATATGAATGCAGATCAAATTGTTGACCAATGGATGGGATTAAAGGTAAATATTCCTAATTTCATAGAGTCGGAAGCCACTTATGAAGGACGTGTGAGTCGGTCGAAAGATTCACGAGTACGCGAAAAATCAAAATCCGTAACTTTACCTAACGGTGATATAATCTATGTATCAAACCAATACAACACAATTCGCATAGAAGATCTTATATCAAAGGTTAATGCGACAGACTGGGGTATAAAGATAGAGAAAGCATGAGAATACTCTTAGAAGAATATCAATACGAAGTGTCTGCTATAAAGGACATCCTTCATGGCATTGACCCTTTGACTAACATCGATGGCAAGGTGTCGATACATTATGTGGGCTATTATTACAACAGCCTCTTGAAAGACTGCGTATTCATTCTTCCAAAGGTATTGCTTCAAGGCGGAGAAAAACCGACAGATGGACCAGAACTTGTATTCGGCAAGTATAAACCGGAAGATATAGCGAATCTTGATGAAAAGAATCCTCTTTCTCAGCAGGAACGGGATTTCATCTATAAGTTTGCAGTGTGGGTGTATCGGGCAATTGTGGTTTATAAGAATGACAAGCGGAATGACAATTCTATTATATATCATGCCCAAATAGCACAAGTTGGCAAAGGACAACGCAGATTGAGCAATACTTATCTAGACATATTGCTGTCGCTGATACAGTTCAATCGGGAGAACCAGAATTTTTTCCTCTATATATTGAAAAATCTCCATTCCGGTTTCAACAAAATAAATTGGACCCGCACCATCAGCACAACCACTGCTATCGTGCAGAGAAACCGACCAATCTATTTGAATCCGGTAAACAAGAAGAGAAAAATAAACTTTGATGAGGAGCTGTTAGTCATCTTTTTCTCCATATTGAATTACATAGGAGACACTTATGGATTCTCCAAGGAGATAAATTGTCAGTTTGACCTTATTAGGGGAAAACAGTTTGAAACCTATCTGAAAGGATACGGCAAGACAAGGCTTCTGCAAATCAAATACAAGTATTTCTCGGATAAGGCTCTGGAACTTTGGCGTCTTTGCTTTGCTTTCTTTGACGAGGCACGGCAGATATTTATCAATACAGAGCAGAAAGAATACTTGCTTGTCAAGAACTTCTATGTTGTTTTTGAAGCAATCATTGACGAACTGATTGGAGACAAACCGTTGCCGGATGGCATGAATAAGAAGCAGGAAGATGGGAAAATAGTTGACCATCTGTTCTCTGCCCCAAGCCTTATTGACGGGGAAGCGAAGCAGACATACTATATCGGTGACAGCAAGTATTATAAGATTGGGCATGAACTTACTTCGGAATCCGTTTACAAACAATATACCTATGCCCGTAATGTGATACAATGGAATCTGAACATTTTCAATGTTGGTGGAGAAACAGGGTCAGGTGTGCGTTTGCGCGATGACGTTACGGAAGGTTATAATATCATCCCGAACTTCTTCATCAGTGCAAAGATGGACATGACATTTGATTATTCCAACGATGGAATAGAGAAAACTGACCGTAAAAAGAACAAGCACAAGCAAGAGCAATTCAAAAACAGACTGTTCGACCGTGACACTCTGTTGCTGTTCCACTATGATGTGAATTTCCTTTTTGTATTGTCTTTATATGCGCGAGACAATATCTCGCAGAAAGCCAAATGGAAGCAAGATATTCGAGACAAATTCCGCAAGGAAATTCAAGAATGGCTGCAAAAGGATTATGACTTTTATGCTATGCGTGCCCGTCCTGGAGTAAATGGGGAAGAGTACATCAAGCGTAATTTCAAGAACGTTGTCGGTAAAGTTTATACTCCATTCGAAGATGAGAATACGTATTCGCTTGCATTGGATAATAGTGACCCTGAAGGTGACAATGAAGCTGTCAAGGCTGCATTATCCGAGTTCTTCCATGTAGAACCTTGCCGTTTAGGGCAGAACCCGGAAGATGTGTTGCCCGATGTTGCAGATGTTGCTGTTGTGAGCCATGCTGATAATGATTTAGCCTTGTGCGTAACAAAGGAAGGCATACATTTCGACAGTGCTGTGACAAAGATGAAACAGACGGGCAAGTTGGGCATCGCATTGAATATGAACGGTGCAACATTGCAGTTAGTTGAAGGTTTTACTACTGCAAAATATCTCATCATCCACAACAAGAGCAACAAATATGCAGCATTTTTCGTTGATGGGAAAGGCCCGAGGCTTATTTCCGCAAATGAGATGACAGATATGGTGACAACAAAGAAAGGCGCATCCATCTATCTTGTCTATCATGCAGAATTGAATGTCTTTCCAATATTTGGTGAATTGGATCTTACTCCTATTGCCAAAAGTGGTGACAGTTATTCGCCGCATTTACTACCAATAAATAGTCTGATAAAAGAAAACATTGACATATGAGTACAGAAATACATAAACTAATCGGCGAAACCACAGCCTATGATAAGAAACAGATGCTTGAGGTCAAGCGTCCTAAGAGTTGGCTCAAGAGTGTATCTGCATTTGCCAATGGTGAAGGTGGCACTTTGATATTTGGCATTAGCGATGATGATGAGATTGTAGGGCTTGCTGATGCAGAAAGTGATGCCGAAAAAATAAGTGAGGAAATTAAGAGCAAACTTGACCCGGTTCCGGCAGTCAATCTTGAGCCTAAGGAAATTGACGGAAAGAAGTTGGTGTTGTTGCATGTATATCCGGGGCAGGAACCCCCATATTACTATATTGGCGACAAACAGCGTTTGGCTTTTGTACGCATAGGCAATGAATCAGTTACGGCAGACCGCATTCAATTGAAAACTCTTGTTTTGAAAGGTTCCGGCTGTACTTATGACAGTCTACCATCCAGTTATAAGTTTGAGGACATGGCATTCTCCAAGCTCAGGTCTGTCCATTACAAACGGTTGCAACGTTCTTTTGAAGACAACGAATTTGTTTCGTGGGGAATCATTGATGAAAATGGCAAGCTGACAAATGCCGGAACATTGCTGGCAGATGAATCTCCGGTAAGGCAATCTCGTATATTCTGTACCCGTTGGAATGGTTTGGATATGACAAGTGGCTTAGGTGAAGCGATTGATGATGTTGAACTAGAAGGCTGTGTGATTGGTCAGTTGCAGGATGCCGTATCTTTTGTCCGAAACAATTCCCGTAAGAAGTGGTGGAAGGAAAATGACCATCGAGAAGAACTGCCCGACTATCCAGAGCGTGCCGTAACAGAAGCAATTGCAAACGCGATCATCCACCGTGACTATATGCAAATGGGAAGCGAGATACATATTGATATGTACGATGATAGGTTGGAAATATACTCTCCTGGAGGTATGATGGATGGGAGGCTTATTCAGCAGCTAAACCCTCTTACCGTGCCGTCCAAAAGAAGAAATCCGTTATTAGCTGATTTCTTTAGTCGGTTGGGTCTTATGGAAAGGCGAGGTAGTGGAATGAAGAAGATTATCAATACGTATAAATCTTATGAACATCTTGCAGGCTACCGTGCACCTGAATTTACTTCCAATGCTTCCGAGTTCCATGTAACCCTTTGGAACTTGAATTTTGAGGATGAAGTTATTGGGGAAATTACACCTGATGGTGGTCCTTTGATACAAGAGTTCGTAAAAGGCAATAGAGACGTAGTCGTAAAAGAGTTCGTAAAAGAGCCGTCCAGGTTCGCAAAAGAGTTCGTAAAAGCAAGTCGCCAGATTTACAAGCTGATTTCCCAAAAGCCGCAAATCAGTGCAGGACAGATGGCAGAGAGCATAGGGTTGTCCACACGTCAGATTCAGAAGTATTTGAAACGGCTTCAGGAACTAGGCAAGATAACCCGTGTAGGAGGGCGCAAAATGGGAGAATGGAAGATTATAGATGAAGAATACGAGGGATTCTTTGATAGAATATGATATGTTGTTCTCTATTCTGATATGGACAAACTAACCAAAGAGCAAAGGCATCGCTGCATGTCAGCAATAAAAGGTAAAAATACAAAGCCGGAATTGCTGGTACGAAAGTTCCTGTTTAGCCGTGGATTTCGGTATAGGCTGAATCATCCACGGCTTCCCGGACATCCCGACTTGGTTTTACGCAAATACAGAACTGTTATTTTCGTAAACGGCTGTTTTTGGCATGGTCACGAAGGCTGTAAATACTATGTCCTTCCCAAGACAAATGTCGATTTTTGGCAGAATAAAATTGAGCGCAATCGGAGTAGAGATATAGAGGAACGGCAACAGCTAACTTCAATGGGTTGGCATTGCATTACTATCTGGGAATGTCAGCTGAAACCTAAAGTCCGACAGCAGACTTTAGATGCTTTGGAATATATGCTTTACCATATCTATCTTGAGGATAGAAAAATCAAATCATATGAGACAACTGAGGAAGAATATAGCATGGTGGCAGACTCAGCGACTGAATACGGTGATAAATCAGAGTGAATTTGAGTGCTTTGACTCATAGTAAAAACATTATATATCACATACATTAGATGGAATTTATGAATAAAATAAATTTAAATTTGGATCATTGCTTTGGCATAACAAAGCTGTCACAAGAATTGACTTTCGACGGAGAGAATGCGGTGCTTATATATGCGCCCAATGGTTTAATGAAGACTTCTTTTGCTAAAACCCTACAATTATATGGGCAAGGCAAAGCTGACAAAGTCAAAGATGTAGTAGCAGATATTGCTGGGAGTATTGATATAAAGGATGAACACGGCAATGTCATATTGCCTGCTTCAATATATGTCTCAAACTGTGAAGAACCTGATTCTGAAACGCCAAAAAATATCACCTCGTTCCTAGCTGACAGTGTGTTGAAGCAACAATATGATGATATCCTAAAAGACTTGTCTGAAAAACAGAAAGCATTGTTCAAGGACATTAGCGACCACGCAAGAAGCACTGATATTGTATCAGAATTTGTTCGAACATTCTGTGAAAGCAAGCCAAGCCTTTTCTATAGCAAGTTTGAGGAAGTGATGGCTGAGGTTTCTGGGAGCGAGATATGCTATGATTTCAAATATAACAGCATCTTTGATAAAGATGGTAAAGTTAAAGCATTCATTGATGCCAATCATAAGGCCTTAAAAGATTATTCCGATAAATACCAGGCCATATTACAATCTTCAAAACTATTCAGGCAGAAAAATGGCAAAACATTTGGCACTTACCAAGCCTCTGAGTTGTCTAAGTCTGTTGCAGATAATGCATTCTTCGAAGTCAGCCATAAAATTGTATTGGGTGATGATAAAACCACAATTGATTCTGCAGCCTCGCTTGCAAATTTAATAAGTGACGAACTTTCTAACATTCTTGACGATGCTACAGTCAAAAAAGCATTTGAAAAGATTGATAAAAAAGCCAGCGCAAACGAATCTTTGCGGCAGTTCAAAGAGATAATTGAAAGCCACCCAGATTTGGTAGACAAATTGCTTGACTACGACAATTTTCACAAAGAAGTATGGAAGGGGTATTTTGCTAAATTTAAGGGTAAGGCCGTTGACCTATTAACGGCTTATCAAGAAGCCAAACCCACATTGGACTCTGTGCTTCAGCAAGCGGCTGGGCAAAGATCTGCTTGGGAAAAGACAATAAGTATTTTCAATCGAAGATTTTCAGTTCCTTTTGAAGTAAAAATCCAGAATCAGACCGACCTTTTACTTAATGAAGAAGCGGCAGCATTATCTTTTGAATACAGCACTCAAGCTGGCCAAAAAGCAGTTGAGTCAAAAGTTTTGGAAGAAGTCGTTCTAAGTAAAGGGGAACTGAGGGCATTCTACACTCTACAACTACTCTTTGCTATCGAAAAGATGAAACACGATGGAGGGCAAGAGCATATTCTTGTATTTGATGACGTTTCTGATTCGTTTGACTATAAGAATAAATATGCGATAGTTGAATACCTTTGCGATTTGAAAGATGACGCAAGATTCAAGATGATAATCCTTACCCATAATTTTGATTTCTATCGAACAATATCATCCCGTCTGAGAGTTAAAAGAAATAGCACATACATGGCCTATAAAGATGCTAATGATGAAATTAAATTTCATCAGGCTGAATATTTGAGAGAGCCATTCAAACTCATAAAGAGCAATGCGGATAAACCAGAATTCTTCATTGCCTTAATCCCTTTGGTGCGTAATCTTATTGAATATTCCAAAAACATTTCCATAGATCCGTCTAAATCCGATTATTTAAAATTAACCTCATGTCTTCATGTTAAAACCGATACTGCGGGTTTGACAGTAAACGATATTGAGCAAATCTTGTGCAATAATATTGATGTACATAATCTACCAACAGTAAATGCACATTCCAACATAAAGGATTATATTTACAGCACGGCAGAAAACATCTGTAGCAAACCGATGCTAGATGAAATACACATTGAGAATAAGATAGTCTTTGCAGTTGCCGTAAGGTTGAAAGCGGAAGATTATATGATATCTGAACTTAAAAAAGTCATGCCTGATGATTTCAATCATTTTTATAGCAAAATCATGTCAAATCAGACTTCCGCACTCACAAAGAAATTTGATGAGTTATGTTCTCCATCTGATGACATGCAGTTACTTATTAAAGAGGTCAATCTGATAACGCCTGAAAACATACACCTTAACAGTTTTATGTTTGAGCCGCTCATCGACATGTCTGTATGGAGATTGAAAAAACTATATCAAGATACCAAGACACAATTGGTTTAATGGACTTACAATTCTCAATTACATTGAAGTGCTTGTTGAAAAGTTTCGTGTATTTATGGGAACTTTGCGGTATCAAATTAGGAATAAAATATGATAAGTGAATTGAGTATCAGTTTAGTATATAATACTTTTCGGTTCAAACGCGGAACTGCAAGCCACACTTAACTTGAAGGTCGTAGGAAAACTTTGACGCAGATGTAACAATAGCAGCCCACGCTATAGCGTGAGAACCGCTATGCTATCCCTTGAGTCAATTTGAAAATTTCCTACGTTTTCAAGTACAAGATAAGCATAACGCTTCTTCTTCTTTCTTATGTCTTGGATAGAGTTGCCCTCCATCCGACTACAAAAGTACAAAAAAGTTGTAATAAAAGCCTTATAATGGGCAAATTATTGTGACTTAGGAAGTTGATTTTATAATTTCATTCCTCGATTTTGTCTTTTGCTTGTTGGTAAACCTAACGCTTTCATAAATTCGTCTTTCTTTTGCCTGAACCAACTAATGTGTGAAACGCCATCGATTTTAAGGTCTTCTTCGGCTGCGGTTGTGGCATCCGTCTTACGGATTGGACTTGCGATTTTTTCTCTGCCTGTTTTGCTCGGTTTCTGTAGCGTAGATAATCGTTCAAATCTTTATGTTCGGCATAGTGTTTACTCATATCCCGAAGCCTGTCACCGAACATCTTTTTCAGATTTTCATAGTCTGTCTGTCCTGCTCGGTCGTTGTCAGGGAAACATCCGATTCGGGAATATGGGCATGAGGATGGGGAACAAGTTTGGTGGTGATTTTTATTAGTTTTCATGGAGATTTGTTTATTATGTTTGGGTTGCAACCGACAATGTTACCCTATAGCATGTGAAACCGCCCGTATACATTCTGCGCCATATGATTTTCCGTTCTGCTGCAAACGATTCTTCAATCTTCTGAGAACGATTTTCGGAGGTGCTGACTCCGTCTTACAGACTCTTCCCTGCTGAAAACGGGATAAAGGGAAAGTACGGATGTTTTCCGGATTTATATCCTTACTGTCCCACCTCCCACAAACAGTTTTTCTCCCGAAAAGGTTCGCTTCCTTCATACCTCTTCTGTACCAACGTTTTAAGGTGAACTTTCTACCGTACAATCCTTCACCGGGATTTCACCGGAAAACGGGTTGTCCGCATGAAACTGTTTTTAACGAATTTGCAGTTGCATTGGTTTTCAACGCGTTACGGTGAAGGGCTTGACAAAGGCTTTTTCATGTCGTATATTTGCAAGTGGAAAACATAACAGAAAACACAAAGCCTATGGACTTCAAGAAAATCGCGCATGCCGCCGTCTGTCGGTGGAATGAAAAACGTCATACGGACAAAACGTCGGATACCCATCGTACTTCCTTACCGGAGGCCGCACCCGCTGTCCGTGAGGCAGTATCCCCAAAAGCTGCCAACCTCGAGTCCGCCCTCGGCGGCTTCCTCGCCGAATGCTATGAGTTCCGCTTCAACGTGCTCACCGAAGCCACGGAATTCCGTAGCAAATCAGATAAAGAAAACGGGACCTTCCGGCCCGCCACGGAACGGGATCTGAATGCCATCTGCCTCGAAGCACACCGCCACGGCATCGACTGTTGGGACCGGGACGTGGCACGCATGGTGTACTCCGCAGACGTAAGGGAATACCATCCCTTCCGGCAGTATTTCCAACGGCTCCCGGCATGGGACGGGCGCGACCGACTGCACGACCTGGCCGCCCGTGTGTCGGACAGTCCCTTATGGGTACAGGCCTTCCACCGATGGATGCTCGGATTGGCCGCGCAATGGGCCGGACTCTCCGACGGGCTGCACGCACACAGCACCGCGCCCCTGCTCGTCAGCGACGAACAAGGACTCGGAAAGTCCACCTTCTGCCGCGCCCTGCTGCCACCGGAGTTGCAGGCCTACTACACCGACAGCGTGGACCTCGCGCGTCCCGACAAGGTGGAAAGGCAACTTACCGAGATGGGGCTGCTGAACCTGGACGAGTTCGACCGCATACCCGAGAAGAAACACCCGCTCCTGAAGAACCTCATGCAGCTCTCCGCCCTCAACCTGCGCAAGGCGTACCGGCGGCACAGCCAAGCCCTGCCGCGCATCGCCTCCTTCATCGGCACGTCCAACTCACGGGAACTGCTTTCCGACCCTTCGGGAAGCCGCAGGTTCATCTGCGTGCTCGTGGAGCATCCCATCGACTGCACGGGCATCGACCACGCGCAAATCTACGCCCAACTGAAGGCGGAATTGGAAAACGGGGAACGGTACTGGTTCAACCATGGGGAAGAGAACGCCCTGCGGTTGCACAATGCGGCTTTCTACCGCATCTGCCCGGCGGAAGAGGTGCTGTGCCGTCACTACCGCGCCGCGCATCCGGGGGAGAAGGTACGGTTGCTTTCGCTGCCCGAAATATTCGCACGGCTACGGCGGCTGGAACCCGGAGCGATGGCAGGCATAACGCTGCCCAAGCTGGCTCAAGCCCTCGTAGCCGCAGGAGTACAGAAAGTACACACGCATTACGGAAACCGATACAGGGTGGCGGAAAGGTGATAGTGGGTATATGAAAGGCGCAAATGCTGAATATTCCTTTGAAAAATAGGCTTCCGTGAGAGAATGAAAATAGGGGCAAGTGGCTGATGCGCTTGCCCCATTTCTGGGATTACTTTAAAATGACCAAACATGTGCATGCCCCGTGTGCCCCCATGACCAATGCCTGTTCGATATCGGCTGTTTTGGAAGGGCCGGAGATGAAAGTGCCGAAAGGGTAGGTTTGCCCGGCGAGAAGTTCGTAGGCTTCTTGCATATTATGGACCAGGGAATGTCGGTCGAGGACAATGACCAAGGCTTCAGCAATGAAATAGAGTGCTTTGTGTTTTACGTTCTGAGGAATCCAGACCGCACCGTTTTCCGCTACGCCGAATGCTCCTTCTACGATCGCCACGTCGGTACCGTCCAGTTCTTGTGCCTCGGCCAATGTGTCGGGACGTATGGTAGCACAGGTGATCTCTTCCATCTGTGAAGCGATTTTGCGAGCCTCGGGAAAGTGGCTGCGAATGATGTCGTTGATGTCTTCCGCTTCCTGTAGGACGACCGCCTTGCCTCCGACAAACTGGCTGATTTCGCAGAAACGGCTTATTTTGTCCGGGTAAACCGTAGCTTTTATTTCCCAATCCGGATATTCGTACCTTTGTACGGTGTTTTGGCGGATGGCTGTCAATATCTCGTCTTTGCTGCTCATTTTTTATCCTCCTTTCTTTGTACTTTACCTTTTTTCCACATGCTGTTGAACGATTCCCCGGCGAATTTCGGCAGTTCGCGGCCTTTTCCCCATTCGTTCAGGCGGTTATATTTGATTGCGTCTGGCATGACATTGACCATAGGAGCAGCCCAGAGGGCGGCGTTGAACAGCACGGGGCGCTCCATCAGAAATTTCATGCCGGCAGACATGAATTGCTTCTCGGTACTGGCTTTGCCGATGTCCTTCAACGTTTGCCTCCAGCGGTAGATTTGTTCTCCCAAATCCACTTTGGCCGGGCAGACATTGGAGCAAGACAGGCAGAGGGAACAGGCCGACAAGTTGTCATAGTACTTCGACGGGTCGTGAGCCATTCCCAAGTTTATTCCAATGGGGCCCGGAATGAAATAAGTATATGAATAGCCTCCGCTGTGCCGGTAAACCGGACAGGTGTTCATGCAGGCACCGCAACGGATGCAGTTCAGCGTCCGGATATGGTCGGGGTGAGAGAGGATGCAGCTTCGTCCGTTGTCTACGATAATGATATGGTATTCACCTCCTTCGCGCGGCGTACGATAATGAGACGTGTAGGTCGTGATGGGTTGACCTGTTCCAGAACGTGCCAATAAACGGGTGAATACGCCTAAAGCTTTCATGTCCGGTACGATTTTTTCCAAACCGAAGGCCGCGATGTTCAGTTTCGGGCAGGATGTGCCCATATCGGCGTTGCCTTCGTTGGTGCACACGACGATGTCTCCCGTGGAGGCTACAGCGAAATTCGCTCCTGTCATGGCAGCTTCGGCGTGCAAGAAAATATTTCGCAGGTTTTTTCGAGCCACATGCGTCAGGTAAGTCGGGTCGTAATTGCCTTTTTCGGCATTCATCTTCTCTTCGAACAGCAGGCCTACTTGTTCGCGCTTGATATGAATGGCCGGCATGACGATATGGCTGGGTGGAAGGTGCATCAGTTGCAGGATGCGTTCACCCAAATCGGTTTCCACTACATCTATGCCTTTAGACAACAAGAACGGGTCCAGTTCGCATTCTTCCGAAAGCATGGATTTGCTTTTGACGAAACGGGTCACTTGATGTTCTTTAAGCAGTCCATAGATGATCTGTCGGTATTCTTCTGCGTCTTTAGCCCAATGTACGATGGCACCGTTTGCCGTGGCGTTCTTTTCAAATTCTATCAGTAGTTCCTCCAAATGGCTGTTGGAATAGAGTTTCAACTGGCATGCTTTTTCCCGAAGGTCTTCCCATTCGGGTACCTCCTTGCTCATTTTGTCTCTTTTGGCACGTACCATCCACAGGGTTTCGTTGTGCCATGCCGCCATGTCGCCGTTCCGGAGGAACTTTTCGGCAGCTTTGGAATGTAAGGTGCTCATAACTGTGACGCTAATATTTCTACAATATGAATCGTTTGGATGGGAAGTTTCTCACGGTCGATGACTCCCTGCATGTGCATCAGGCAGGAGCTGTCGGCTCCGGTAATATATTCGGCCCCGGTTTCGCTGTGGTGCCTGATTTTGTCTTTTGCCATACAGACGGATACGGCCTGTTCTTCGATTGCGAACATTCCGCCGAAACCGCAACATTCATCTACGTGGGACGGCTCGCATACTTCGATGTCTTTCACCATGAGTAGCAAATCCCGTAATTTATTATAATAAGGAATATTGCGTTCACTGGGAGAGGACAAGTGAAGTTCCCTTACGCCGTGGCAACTGTTGTGCAGGCTGACTTTGTGAGGGAAGCGGGCATCCAAATGTTCCGGCTTGACGACGTCGTGGATGAACTCGCACAAATCATATATTTTCTCCGCACTCTCGCACCGATGTCCTTCTTGTGCCAATATGTCGGGATGGTTTTGTTTGACGAAAGCCACACAACTGGCCGACGGTCCTACAATGTAATCGTATGACTGGAACAAGGTTTCGAAACGCCGGGCCAGCCGTGAGGCTTCATTTTCGAATCCGGCATTGGCCATGGGTTGCCCACAGCACGTTTGGTCTAAAGGGTAATCTACGTCGACTCCCAACCGGCTTAAAATTTTATATGACGCCACTCCGACCTGGGGGTATATGGCATTGATGTAGCAAGGGATAAATAAACCGACTTTCATATTTTGGGTTGTTTTGAATTTGGTACAATATTAGTGTTTGGTCCGTATGCCTGCCGGTATGCGTTGGCCAATAGCTGCAAAGTTATAAAAAAGCATGGTTCTATTCTATTATTCGTGCTGCCTTTTGATTCGTAAACCATTAATTTTTGGCTGTTTTCTTTCGTATTCTCTCAAAAAGTAGTAATTTTACGTGCTTTTTGGCAAGTGGTATTTATAATAGTAACAGATATAAATAATGTTAGACCAAGACAGAATAATAAAGGTGAACATTGAAACCGAGATGCGTAAATCGTATATCGACTATTCAATGTCCGTAATTGTATCCCGTGCTTTGCCTGATGTGCGCGACGGATTTAAACCTGTGCATCGTCGCATTCTCTATGGAATGAGGGAACTGGGTAATACGCACGACAAACCATATAAAAAATGTGCCCGTATCGTAGGAGAAGTGTTGGGTAAGTATCATCCGCATGGAGATTATTCCGTTTATGGTGCATTAGTGCGTATGGCACAAGAATGGAGCATGCGTTATACGCTGGTGGACGGTCAGGGAAACTTCGGTTCCGTCGATGGGGATAGTGCTGCTGCCATGCGTTATACGGAGGCTCGCCTGCAGTTGATGGGCGAAGCTATGATGGATGACTTGGAAAAGGAAACCGTAGACATGATGAACAACTTCGACGATACGTTGAGGGAGCCTACGGTTATGCCTACAAAAATACCGAACTTGCTGGTAAACGGTGCCAGTGGTATCGCAGTGGGAATGGCCACTAACATCCCCACGCATAATTTAGGGGAAGTCATTGATGCTTGTGTGGCTTATATAGACAATCGGGATATTGACATCGACGGACTGATGGAGTATATCAAGGCTCCTGATTTTCCTACCGGTGGCTTTATTTACGGTATGCAGGGCGTGCGCGATGCCTACGAGACGGGGCGCGGACGTGTGATTATGCGTGCCCGTGCTGAGATAGAGCCGGGAGAGAATCATGATAAGATTGTCATTACGGAGATTCCTTACGGGGTAAACAAAGCGGAGCTGATTAAACAGATTGCCGATTTGGTAAACGACAAGAAGATTGAAGGCATCAGCAATGCCAATGACGAATCCGACCGTGAAGGCATGCGTATCGTGGTGGATGTGAAACGCGACGCCAACGCAAATGTCGTATTGAACAAATTGTTCAAGATGACTCCGTTGCAGACCAGCTTCAGCGTGAATTGCATAGCGTTGGTGAAAGGGCGTCCCAAGTTGTTGTCTCTGAAGGATTGCATCTCTAACTTTGTGAACCATCGTCACGATGTGGTCATCCGTCGGACGCAGTATGATTTGCGCAAGGCGGAAGAGCGTGCCCATATTTTGCAAGGTTTGATTATTGCGAGTGATAACATTGACGAAGTCGTGCATATTATTCGCAGTGCCCAGAATCCGCAGGCCGCCATCGAAGGTTTGATGAACCGTTTCGAACTGGACGAGGTACAGGCCAAAGCCATCGTAGAGATGCGTCTGCGTCAGTTGACGAACCTGATGCAGGAGCAGTTGCGTAACGAATACGATGAACTGTTGAAACAAATCGAATATTTCAAACAGATACTGAGTGATGAAGACCTTTGTATGAAAGTAATCAAGGACGAATTGATCGAGGTTAAAGAGCAGTTCGGCGACGAACGGCGTTCGGAAATCGTATATTCGAGCGAAGAATTCAATCCTGAAGATTTTTATGCTGACGACGAGATGGTTATCACCATCAGTCACATGGGATATATCAAGCGTACGCCTTTGGCCGAGTTCCGGGCACAGGCCCGTGGCGGCGTGGGCAGCAAGGGAACGAGCACTCGCGATACGGACTTTGTGGAATACATCTATCCGGCCACGATGCACAACACGATGCTCTTCTTCACGCAGAAGGGTCGCTGTTTCTGGATGAAAGTATATGAGATACCGGAAGGTGCCAAGAACTCTAAGGGACGTGCCATTCAGAATATGTTGAATATCGACCCGGATGACGCTATCAATGTTTGCTTGCGTATCAAGAACCTGAACGATGCGGAATTCTGCCGTTCGCATTATGTGGTGTTCTGCACGAAGAACGGTATCATCAAGAAAACCTGCTTGCAGGAGTATTCCCGTCCGCGTACCAATGGGGTCAATGCCATTACGATTCGTGAAGACGACCGTGTCATCGGCGTGCGTCTGACAAATGGCGAGAATGAAATCATCATCGCTAACAGAAACGGTCGTGCCATTCGTTTCCATGAAAGCAAAGTGCGTGCCATGGGACGTACGGCTACTGGTGTGAGAGGTATGACCATTGACGAGGACGGTAGCGACGAAGTGGTAGGCATGGTATGTGTGAACGACCCGCAGACGGAAACCATTATGGTGGTCAGCGAGCAAGGCTATGGCAAACGTTCGGACATAGAGGATTATCGTGTGACGAACCGGGGTGCGAAGGGTGTGAAGACACTGAACATCACGGAGAAAACCGGTAAGTTGGTGGCTATCAAAGTCGTGACGGACGAGAACGACCTGATGATTATTAACAAGAGCGGTATAACGATACGTCTGAAAGTGGCTGATGTTCGTATTATGGGACGTGCCACGCAAGGTGTCCGTTTGATTAATCTTGAGAAGCGTAATGACCAAATCAGTAGCGTATGCAAGGTACAGACGGAGGACGAAGAAGAAGAGACGGAAATGTTGAGTGACGGTGTGGCACCGGTGATGGATGAGTCGGAAGGCAATTCTGATGCATCGGTTTCAGAGCCCCGTGACGAAGAGACTGAAACGAATGAATGAGTTTAAAACTTTTAATTTATAAAGTTATGAATAAATACGTATTATCAATTGCATTGCTGGTTGCTTCAACCGGTGCTTTTGCGCAGAACAGATTGGTGAAAAAAGCTCAGGGATTGATTAAGAACAATCAAATAGAGGAAGCCCAGACGTTGTTGACGGAAGCTTTGAACAGCGGAGAAACCAAAGACATGGCTTTGGCTTGGGATGTTCAGGGGGATTTGTACCAAAGGCTTTTTGCAGACGAGTTGAACAAAGCGGCTGCTCACCAGCCGTTGGATACGGCAAAGTTTGCTAAAAATCTGTATGCATGTCTGGACGCATACGAAAAATGCAATGAGTATGACGAGAAAAAGGAATATGCGGGAAAGAATAAGGAGAACTTGATGAAGTTCCGTACTTTCTTGATGTACGTCGGACAGTTTGACTTCCAAAATCAGAATTTTGCGGGAGCTTATAAAGCATACGATGCGTGGTTGACTTATCCGCAGAATCATAAACTGGTGGCTGATGAGCCGAAGGTGTTGAACGATAGTGTATTTGACAAAAATCAGGTAGCTTATTATGCTTGTCTGGCAGCTTACCAGGGTAAAGATTTTGATAAGGTCGCTACTCATTTGGAAGAAGCATTAAAGTATGATAAAGAAGCCAAGACGGTAAGACAGTTACATTTGATGACACTCTTGGAAAAGGGAGATACAGCTCAATGGATTGATGCTTCGAAGAAGTATGCAGCGGCAGATGAAGTGATAGCCCAGAATTTGTTAGCTTATTATACTGAAAAGAAAAACGATGCGGCTTCGTTGGAGTTCGCTAACAGTCTTTTGGCGGCCGATCCGAATAATAAGATTGCCAATTATTCAAAAGGTGTAGTATTGTTTGGTCAGGAGAAATTCGAGGAAGCCCTTCCATTCTTTGAGAAGAGTACGGAAATAGATCCTACTTTTACGGATGCTTATTACAATGCCGGTGTATGCTGCTGTAATACAGGATATGGTATCAACGAAGCAATCGGTAAGACGAAGAACATGAAGAAAGCCGAATATGACAAGGAGATTGAAAAAGTGAAGTCTTGGTATAAGAGGGCAGAACCGTTCTTCCTGAAAGTTAAGGAACTTGAGCCTGACAATCCGCAGAGATGGGCTTCTCGTCTGAAGACGGTGTATTATATAACCGGAGAAAAGGCTAAAGAAGCAGAGATGGATACTTATCTCAAGTAAGCGGTAGGAGATAATGATAAAGTAAAAAAGAATTGGGGTGGTGTTCAATGAAAGTGTGGGCATCACCCTTTTGTTTTATATAGGATGAGTAGATTGAGTTTTTGGGCAATGGTTTGTATGTTCGGGGTTTGTTGTCAGACACTGGACGGTGCCAATGTGGTTCGTGAAGCGCGTAAAACCATAAAGAACGCCAGATATGAGGAGAACGGGGATGAAGCCAAGAAGGTAAGGGAGCGGCTGGATGTCGCAGAGAAGAGCCTGATGGATGCGCTGTCCGGCGAGAAAAAAGTAGTGAAACGTGCAGAACTGTATTATACGGCGGCATTGGTGCAGTGCAGGTTGAATGACATTGAAAACGAAAAAATCTATTTGAAACGTGCATACGATACGGTGCTTTATTATAATAGTATCTACAATGCCTATAAATATTTCGAGAAATGTGATTCCGTGGAGTTGGCTTCAGACTACAAAGGGCGTTTTAAGTTCCGTTCGTCGGCTCGTAAGAGACTGCTGGAACATCGTGCCAATTTATTGAATGGCGGACGCTTCTATTTGAGAAAGAAGAATTATACGGAAGCATTCCGATTCTTGGATTTATATTTGTCTTCGGCCGAATATCCGGCATTGAAGAACGACTTCTTGAATCAGACGGATACGATGTATTCCCGTGTGGCCTATTGGATTATAGCCACGGGATACCATATCGGGGCTTACGAGGGCGTGATACGTTATGCTCCGACGGCTTTGCGTTACTCCAAGAACCAACAGTATGTGCAGGAGTATCTTTGTAGGTCGCACTTGGCTTTGAATGATACTGCAGCTTGGGTGAAGGAATTGAAAAGGGGTATTGCGAACTTCCCTGACCATACATATTTTTTCACCAGCTTGCAGGAGTTTCTGAATCGTAAGGGGAAATACGACGAAGCGTTGTTGTTTGCAGACCGGATGATACAATACGACCCGAAGAATGCTTTGTTCTGGTATGCAAAGGCATTGGTGTACATGCGTAAAGATGACTATAAGAATTGTATAGCGAATTGTGATGTGGTTCTGACTTTGGACAGCATGAATATTGAGGCTAATTATTTTAAGGGGCTGGCTTATTGCAATATGGCTAAAGCGTCTTCCGATGCGATGAAAAAATCAGAACTGAAAAGTGCTGCATATCGGAAATACAGAACGGAAATGATGACGTATTACGCATTGGCAGAGGAGCCTTTGGAACAGGTGCGTCGGTTGTCTCCGGATAAGGCTTCCCGTTGGGCGCCTTTGCTGTATCAAGTTTACCTGAATCAGAACAAGGGAGCGGAATTCGATGAAATGGAACGTATTATACGGGATATAAAGAAACCGGAAAAATAGATATGGAAAGACTAAAGATATATATGGCTCCTTTGCAGGGGCTTACGGAGGCTCCTTACCGCAATGCTTTTGATAAACACTTCGGTGGAGTGGATGTGTACTACACACCTTTCATCCGTTGGGAGCACGGTGGTCTGAGAAGAAAGGATGTACGTGATTTGCATCCGGATGCAAACAAAGTAGGGCATCTTGTTCCTCAAATCATAGCGGCTTCGGCCGAAGAGGCAGAACAGATTCTGGCTCAGGTAGTTCCCTATGGATATCAGGAGGTGGATTTAAACATGGGCTGCGCTTTTCCCATGTTGGTGAAAAAGGGAAAGGGATGCGGTCTCTTGCCTGAACCTGAACGGGTGAGAGGATTGTTACAGGTAGTGGAACGCTATCCGGACATCTCTTTTTCCGTAAAAATGCGTTTGGGATATGAGAATGCGGCAGAGTGCATGGAGCTTCTTCCTGTGTTGAATGAGACTCGTTTGTCACGGGTGGTGGTGCATGCAAGAACAGGGCGGCAGCAATATAAGGGGGAATGCGACCGTGAGGCTTTTCTTCGTTTTGCCCGTGAATGTCGCCATCCGGTAGTTTATAACGGCGATGTCACGACGGTAGAGTCTCTTAGTGAATTACAGCAGGGAATGCCCTTTTTGGAAGGCGTCATGATGGGACGCGGGTTGTTAGCAGCTCCTTGGGTAGCTATCGAATACCATGAGGGCGCGGCGTGGAGCATGGAGCGGCGCATGTCGTCCTTGCGGGCGTTGCATGCGGATTTGCTGGACCATTATGTCCAGACACTCGAAGGGGGCGAGAAGCAACTGCTGACGAAAATGAAAGCTTTTTGGGAATATATATATCCCGAAGGTGACCGGAAATGCCGCAAGAAAATTCATAAGGCACAGAAAGTGGCGGATTATACACAAGCCGTCTTCCAACTTTTGAGCGGATATTAAAATAGTTATCGAAATCATTAATCTTATTTCATGAAAAGAACATTGTTTATAGGTATGTTGGGGCTTTCTGCACTGATGAGCGGTTATGCCCAACAAGGAGAGGGAGTTCGTAAAGGGCGTATAGTGCGCGAACCGTTGGTACATGACCCTGTCATGGCAAAAGAAGGGGATACATATTATCTTTATTCCACTGGACACAACGTTTCGTCTTTCTCGTCGAAAGACTTATCCGAATGGACTATCCGGCACGGTGTTTTTTCGGCTCCTCCTCAGTGGGCTGTGGATAGTATCAAGGGATATGAAGGTCATACGTGGGCACCGGATATCATTTATTATAAGGGAAATTATCATCTTTTTTATTCCTGTTCCACTTTCGGTAAAAATATCTCAGCCATTGGCCACGCCTATCGCAAGACTTTGAATCCAGACTCGGATGAGCCGTGGACGGATACTGGCGCGGTTATCGTGTCGCATTCCCATGACAACTTTAATGCCATCGACCCGAATATTGTCATAGACGAGGAAGGGAACCCTTGGATGACGTTCGGCTCCTTTTGGGGAGGCATCCAGTTGGTACGGTTGACCGAGGATTTGACTTCTACTTTGAAACCGGAAAAATTGTACACAATATGCACACGCCAGTTCGAGGGGGCTTCCGACGTACCTTCGCGTTCCGTAAATTCCGTCGAGGCCCCGTTTATCTTCAAGCATGGCGATTATTATTATTTGTTTGTGTCCTACGATTTTTGCTGTCGTGGGTTGAAGAGTGATTATAAGGTAGTGGTAGGCCGTTCCACCCGGGTGACCGGTCCTTATGTGGATAAAGACGGACGGGAACTGACGCGGGGTGGAGGAAGTCTGGTTGTAGACAGCAATGATGAGTTTGTGGCCATCGGGCATAGTGCGGCTTATCATTTCGATGGAAAAGATTATTTCATGGCCCATGGTTACAGCCGTTCGGAGGATGGAGCCAGTAAACTATTTTTTCGGGAAATGACATGGGATGAAGAGGGTTGGCCACTTGTTTCTGCGGAGTGAAGAAAGCGTTGAATCAATCTTCCTCTTGTTTTTTCGTCAGATTGCCGTGTCGCTTTTTTTTGATAAAAGATTTGGATTGTATTTCATTTTTAGTACCTTTGTGAAATTGATAAAAAAACGTATAAATATGGAGTTTAGGATAAAAGGCTGTATCGGAGCGTTAATGATGGGTTGCGTGTTCGCAGCCTGCGAGGACGATACGGACAAGGGAGGGCCTGACGTAGACCAGCCCAAAGAAGCCACTTACCTTTTATATATGGTAGGGCAGAACGATTTGAAACAGTATTTGAATGCCAACATCAGTGATATGAAAATCGGATACGGTAAATCCGATATCAATGCCAACGTGTTGGTGTATGCCGATATCAGTTCGGTGCCGACATTATATCTGATTGGGAAAGATAACAGCGGAAAAGTGCAGCAGACAACTGTGAAGACTTATCCGGACCAGTATTCGGTGGACCCGGAAGTGATGAAGGAAGTCATCAATGATGTCTTTACGCTGTATCCGGCCGAGCGAAAAGGAGTTGCATTTTCTTCTCATGCCAACGGCAGCCTTTATACGCCAAATACGGTAAGGAAGCGTGCTTTCGGGGATGAGGAAAGTGGCTACAGCATGAATATTACGGATATACGTGAGGCTCTTGAGGGATGTCCGTATATGGATGTGATTATGTTCGACGCTTGTTTGATGGCCAATATGGAGACGGCGTATGAGCTGAAAGACCGGGCGCATTATTTCCTTGCAGCTCCCAACTCCATTCCGGCAGAGGGATTCCCTTACGACAAGGCTCTACCTCATCTGCTGAAGATGGATGCGGCCGGACTGGCACGTGCAGCCCAGGCTTATATGAAACATTTCCAGAATAACGATGTGGAGTGGGATGATTTCGTTTCCATCAGTGTTTCCGATCTTTCGCAGATGAATGCCTTGGCTTTGTATATGGATTCTTTGTTTCAGGATGAGGCGGTACAGAATCATTTGATGAAGGTGGACCGTGACGATTTACAGATGTTCGAGATGGGCTTCGAGTTATATGATTATGGGGAATGGGTGGACAGCATCGGACTTTCAAGTCCTTACGTCCCGAAAATCAGGAACATTTTGGACGAGGCGGTGGTTTATAAGGAACATAGTGATTACAGTTCGGTAAACGATTATACCGCGATGCCGGAAATCCCGATTAAAGATGGCGCGTTTAGCGGTTTGAGTACTTATGTGCCACCGAGGGTATCTCAGCTTTTGCAACCGGGTTATGATATGTTGATGATGCGGTTTTTCACTTCTTTGAAATGGTACCGCGATGCCGGTTTCTGGCGCGTGCCGCTTTACAATATATTTGAACAGGACTCTGAAGAATAAGCCAATCCCCGCCGGATTTCCGGTGGGGATTTTCAATGTTTTGCACAAATATGCGGTTTAAGTGCAAAATTAGTTGTATCTTTGTTCCCGATAACGAAGAATATAATTTTTATTAGATTACTATTTATGGCTTATAACTTGTTAAAAGGTAAACGCGGTATTATTTTCGGTGCGCTGAATGACGCTTCTATTGCTTGGAAAGTTGCAGAACGTGCTTCGGAAGAAGGGGCGCAGATTGTGTTGACCAATACCCCGGTGGCCTGCCGTATGGGTACGATTGACGAATTGGCGAAAAAGACCAATGCAACAATAATTCCTGCCGATGCAACTTCAGTGGACGATTTGGAGAAGCTCTTTGTGCAGGCACAAGAGGTTATGGGAGGCAAAATCGACTTCGTGCTTCATTCCGTGGCCATGAGTGTGAACATGCGCAAGAAGCGTACGTATGACGATTTGGATTACGGTTTCTTGAATAAGACGTTGGATATTTCCGCCATCTCATTTCATAAAATGATTCAGACGGCCAAAAAACTGGATGCCATCAATGAAAACGGTTCTATTTTGGCGTTGAGTTATGTGGCGGCACAACGTACTTTCTTCGGCTATAACGATATGGCGGATGCAAAGTCGTTGTTGGAATCCATTGCCCGTAGTTTCGGTTATATTTATGGGCGCGAGAAAGGAGTCCGTGTCAATACGATTTCCCAGTCTCCGACTTTTACGACCGCTGGCGGCGGCATCAAGGGGTTCGATGGTTTGTATGATTTCAGCGATCGTATGTCTCCTTTGGGTAATGCCAGTGCGGACGAATGCGCGGACTATTGTGTGGTGATGTTCTCCGATTTGACGAAGAAGGTTACGATGCAGAATCTCTATCACGACGGAGGCTTCTCCAGCATGGGTATGTCTTTGCGAGGTATGACGCAATACGAGAAATCGTTTATTGATGAAAACCGTGACGAAAACGGTAAGATTATCTACGGATAAGTGGTATAGCATAGATTATTGATAGAAATACAGTCTGTTATTCAGCAAATTTTCTTATATTTGCGTCTTTGAATAACAGACTGTTTCTTTTACGGAGCAATTATCCCGAATTAAAGATTATGAGTAAGACGATTATTACAGTAGTAGGAAAGGATGCGGTAGGCATCATTGCGAAGGTTTGTACGTACTTGGCGGAGAACAAGGCAAACATTTTGGATATATCCCAAACCATTGTGCAAGAGTATTTTAATATGATGATGATAGCAGACTTGTCTAAGGTGGAAAAGCCTTTTGAAGTGTTGGCGAACGAGTTGGCCGAGATAGGTTTGTCGATGGGTGTTCAGGTGAAATGCCAACGCGAAGAGATTTTTGATAAAATGCATCGTATTTAATCCTGTGGCTAAGATATGATTAATATATATGAGGTGTTGGAGACCAACAAGATGATCGAGCAGGAGAATCTTGATGTGCGTACCATTACGATGGGTATCAACTTGTTGGATTGCGTGGATTCGGATGTGGACGCGCTTTGCCGGAAGATTTATGATAAAATCACACGTCTGGCGAAAGACTTGGTGAAAACCGGAGAGGATATTTCTAAGGAGTATGGAATCCCCATAGTGAACAAACGCGTTTCCATTACGCCTGTTTCGTTGGTGGGAGGATCTGCTTGCCGCACGCCGGAAGATTATGTAAAGGTGGCTCATGCTTTAGACCGGGCAGCGAAAGAAGTAGGTATTAATTTCTTGGGCGGCTATTCGGCTGTCGTGTCCAAGGGGATGACCCATAGCGACGAACTGCTTATCCGTTCCATACCTCAGGCTTTGGCAGAAACGGAACGCATTTGCAGTTCTGTGAATGTAGGGTCAACGAAAACCGGTATCAATATGGATGCCGTGAGACTGATGGGCGAGATTATCTTGCAGACGGCCGAGCGTACGAAAGACAAGGATTCTTTGGGCTGTGCTAAACTGGTGGTCTTGTGCAATGCTCCGGATGATAATCCGTTCATGGCCGGTGCTTTCCACGGCGTGTCCGAGGCGGATGCCATCATCAATGTGGGGGTGAGCGGTCCGGGTGTGGTGAAACATGCGTTGAGCCAAATCAGGGGAGCCAGCTTCGAGGTGCTCTGTGAGACAATCAAACGTACGGCTTTTAAAATCACCCGTGTGGGGCAATTAGTGGCGCAAGAAGCTTCGCGGCGTTTGGGAGTGCCCTTCGGCATCATCGACTTGTCGTTGGCCCCGACTCCGGCCGTGGGGGACAGCGTGGCCGAAATATTGGAAGAAATCGGCTTGGAACGCGCCGGTGCTCCGGGAACCACGGCAGCATTGGCTTTGCTGAACGATCAGGTGAAGAAGGGAGGCGTGATGGCTTCATCATACGTGGGAGGGCTGAGCGGAGCCTTTATTCCGGTGAGTGAAGACCAAGGTATGATTGATGCCGTGGAGTGTGGCGCGTTGACTTTGGAAAAGTTGGAGGCCATGACTTGTGTTTGCTCGGTCGGGTTGGATATGATTGCCATTCCGGGCGATACGCCCGCCACGACGATTTCGGGTATCATTGCAGACGAAGCTGCAATAGGCATGGTGAACCAGAAAACGACGGCCGTGCGCATCATTCCCGTAGTGGGCAAAACGGTAGGGGATACGGTAGAGTTCGGAGGACTTTTGGGCTATGCTCCCGTGATGCCGGTCAACTCTTTCGGTTGCGGTGATTTCGTGAACCGGATAGGTCGTATTCCGGCTCCGATACACAGTTTCAAGAATTAACAGGTTTTCGTACTTTGACGGATTGAATCCATCCTTTGTTTCCGTGACTGTGGTTTTTGCAGTCGACTTACCATAACGGTTGTTTATGGTGCGAAGGGAAACAAAGGATGGTTGTGCTTTATGGAACATGCGCTTCATGTGAATTGGTAGATATAGTTCTTGTCAAAGGCTATAAAGTCCAATAGAGAAATAAATGCTGTTTCATATCTTTGCGGCATATATATTATTGATAGTATCATGAAAATGAAGTGGAAAAGAATAATGGCTTTAGGACAAGCCTTTTCTGTAGTTGCCATTATGGAAGCCCAGGTTGTGAATCCGTTTGGGAATGCTTTGGTTCCGGATATGATTGCAGATGCCAGCATACAGGAAATCGATGGTATGTTTTATTGTTATGCCACGACGGACGGATATGGAAGAGGGTTGGAAACGTCCGGGCCTCCGGTGGTATGGAAGTCCAAGGATTTCGTGCATTGGAGTTTCGACGGGACATATTTCCCGTCGGCAGCAACTGAGAAATACTGGGCTCCCAGTAAAGTAGTCCAAGCTAATGGAAAGTATTACATTTACCCTACGATTAACGGTTATATGTATCCGGCTGTCGCCGACCATCCGGAGGGGCCGTTTAAATTGGCTCGCGGGGAAGACCGGTTTTACAAACCTTATACGGCTTCTACCCTGTTGCAGACAGAAGATCCGGGCGGTATCGATGCAGAAGTCTTTATAGATGACGACGGGCAAGCCTATGTGTTTTGGGGACGTCGGCATGTGGCCAAACTGGCAAAAGATATGATTACGGTGGACTCCGTTGTCCATGTGATTTCTACTCCTCGCAAAGAATATTCGGAAGGCCCTATATTCTTCAAACGGAAAGGTATCTATTATTATTTGTACACCATAGGGGGAGATGAGAGGTATCAATATGCTTATGTGATGAGCAAGGTTTCTCCTCTCGGGCCTTACGAATACCCGGAGCAGGATATTGTGTCGACTACAGATTACGAACAAGGTGTCTTCGGGCCGGGACATGGTTGTGTCTTCAATACAGATGAAGACCATTATTATTTTGCTTACTTGGAGTTCGGCCGCCGCAGTACCAACCGGCAAACCTATGTAAATCGCTTGGAGTTCAATGAAGACGGTACGATTCGTCCGGTGAAATTGAGTTTGGATGGAGTGGGGCCTTTGCGGAAGGTGAAGGGAAGGAAAGAAATTAAGGCTGATACGGTTTATGCATCCAGTACGGCGGCCCCCTTGTTTATCGAACCCATGAAAGACGATTTGTGTCGTCGTACGGAGTATTTTGTTCCGGCCTTTGCCGTGGATGGGGCGAACGGTTCCCGATGGATGGCTGCGGAAGGAGATAAGGACAAATGGCTTGTTGCAGATTTGGGAAGAACCCGGAAAATACGGCGCAGTGAAATTTATTTTGTACGTCCTACAGCCGGACATGCTTATCAACTTGAAGGTTCGGTGGACGGGACTACATGGAGGAAATGCGGAGGACATGACGACTTGCGGATGCAATCTCCGCATGTCGATGAACCGAAGGGGAAATATCGTTTCCTGAGAGTCAGGATTTCAGAGGGTGTTGCAGGAGTTTGGGAATGGAATATTTATTAAACGAGAATAGGAATGAGATATTTATGGTCAATCGTTTTTAGCCTTTGTCTTTGTACTGGTCTGAAAGGACAGCAGCAAAGAGAGTGGGGCAGGTGGGAAAGTTGGGGAGACCAAGGTGATGGGACGTATATGAATCCGGTCATCCCGTCAGACTATAGTGATATAGATTGTATCAGGGTCGGGGATGATTATTATGCCATATCTTCTACGTTCCAGTTTTCTCCGGGAATGACGATTTTACATTCTAAGGATCTGGTGAACTGGGAAATCTGTGGGAATGCTGTCGAAGATTTGACCCAAATCGGTGAAGAGCTGGATTGGACACGCATGAACCGTTATAACCGTGGGATATGGGCCGGGACGTTGCGTTACCATGACGGTCGTTTTTACCTTTTTTTCGGGACACCGGATGAAGGATATTTCATGACCTCTGCCGTACGTCCCGAGGGGCCGTGGGAGCCCTTGACTTCTCTTTTGTCCGAACCCGGTTGGGATGATTGTACCGCAATTTGGGACGATAAGGGAAAGGCTTACTTTGCGGGGACTCATTTTGCAGACGGTTATAAGACCTATCTTTTTAAGATGTCGGAAGACGGAAAAAGCATAGACCGGAAGTCGGCTGTGCTTATCAATGAAGGAAGCGGCCGAGAGGCCAGCAAATTGATAAAGGTAAACGGATGGTATTATCTGGTTTTCAGTGAACATAAGCCGGGTGTCGGGCGTTATGTCTTGGCCAAACGGTCGAAAAAAGTGACGGGACCTTATAAAGAAGAAAGGCAATTGGCGTTGCCTTCCGTGGAAGCGATGGAACCCAACCAAGGTGGCATAGTCCAGGGGAGGGACAATAACTGGTACTTTCTGACGCATCATGGCACGGGTGATTGGAGTGGTCGTATTGTCAGCCTTTTGCCTGTCACTTGGATAGACGGTTGGCCTATATTGGGAGAGGTTTTGGATTCAAATATAGGTACGATGAAATGGACCGGAGCGATGCCTTTTCAAGCGGATGAGAAATTAAGCATTCAGCGTAGTGATGATTTCGACGAGAGCCGGTTGCTTCCGCAATGGCAGTGGAACCACCAACCGAGGAAGGGGTTCTTTTCCTTGACTGAACGTCCGGGATGGTTGCGTCTGAAAGCTTATCGTCCGTTGGAACCCAATCAATTATTGAAAGCCGGTAATACGCTTACACAAAGGACTTTCAGAAAGCAGGATAATGTGGTCGTGGTGAAAATGGATATTTCCGGTATGGAAGACGGACAGAAAGCCGGTCTTTGCCATTTTTCTTCACCGCATTCCGCTATCGGTGTGACGAAAGAAGGAGGCATTTGCTATTTGGAATTTCGTGAAAACGGTAAGATAACGAAAGGCATGCAAGTCCCGTCGAAACATATCTGGTTCAGTAGCCAGTGGGGTTTGGACGGTAAATCCCGATATGCTTATAGTTTGGACGGGGATAATTTCTTGCCTTTTGGAACGTCCTATCAAATGGCTTGGGGAAATTATAAGGGTGACCGTATCGGCATGTATTGTTTTAACGATAATAGCGAGAGCGGTTTTGTGGATGTGGATTATTTCCATTACCGATAGGAATGGATAGAACGAAAATCCCTGCATCCGGAGAGGACGCAGGGATTTTCGTCATAGTTTGTACCAAACGTATAGAGTTATCGTTTGACTATCGGGTTGTAGGTGAGGGCCAAAGAGTCCGTGGTACTTTCTATCAGAGGCTTCATCGTCACCGTGAACAGGTTCTCTAAAGAGTCATACGGGAGAGTACATGTGGGAATGCCGGCTGCGTATGGAGCAATCTCGTACTGCTGATAGATGAATTCTACTCCGTTAGGTCTGCATACCGGAGCAGTCTCCGGAAGCGGAAAAGTATAACGTGCATTCTCATCCAATAGCCTTTCGTAAAGTTCTTCATCGCTGTTTACTTTGAAGAAATTCTTTTTCAATCTATTTTTTATCATGCCGCGCAACTTTTCTTTGCCGTTTGCCGTGAACATGTCCCAACCGAATTTACGACCGTCCGATTTACGGAATACACCGCCGCTCAGACTTTCACCGCCGTGTGCTCCACCGGAATATTCATATATTTCAGAGGTATATGTGATGAACTTTTCTGTTTCAAACGCCTTTTTGAATTGTACGTAATAGGCAGATACATCCATGGCCGTGTTTTCTCCTATTTCAGCAATGTCACGTTTCACCTGTTCCGCACGTTCTGTACCATAGTATTCCAGTAGTTTCTTACCGTCATCCAAACTTCCGGTGTAGGTGCCGCCGAGCTGTTCATTCATCCATTCCCGTATGTTCTGTGTCACGACACTGGAGTTATCCGTCGGATAAGCGGCAGCCAACTTACATCCTTCAGATGAAGGCTTTTCCTCCCATGTGATATCTTCCGTTTTTATGGCACGACTTTGGTCTGTTCCATTTTTTTTCTCCAGATGGCAGGAAGCCATTCCCAAGGCAAGAGCTAAAAGAGCAGCACTAAAGCTGCCGTATTTAAAACATAAACTACGCTTTTTCATATTGCTTTGATTTTATAAATGATTATATAACCAAAGTTACGCCTTTATTTCAAACCTAAGCAGTTTTTTCCAATAAAAACTGTTAATCTTTTGCCTAGCCCCTGTTTCCATACAAACAGTCGGATGGTTTCAGCTTGTTTTTCCTTTACCTTTGTAGAGAAATAAAAATAGGAGGCGTATGAAGCAACAGAATAAGATTATAGTGGTAGGGGCAACTTCCGGTTTGGGGCGTATGTTGGCTGAACGCTATATTCGTGACGGACATGTGGTAGGTATCGTCGGTCGGCGTGGAGATAAGTTGGCAGAAGTGGCCAAAGGTCATTCCGAAGTACATTGTTTAAAGGCGGATGTGACGGATATCAGCCAAATAGCAGTGCATTTGTCTGCTTTGGCCGGTGAGATGGGAGGTTTGGATTTACTGGTCTTGTGTTCCGGAGTGGGACGAATGAATCCGGATTTGGATTACGGACTGGAGTTACCCACAGTCGATACCAACGTGCGTGGTTGGACGGCAGTGACGGACTGGGCTTTCTCGTTTTTTATGCAACAAGGATATGGACACTTGGCTGCCATTTCGTCGGTAGCCGGCATCCGTGGTTTGGCTCCGGCTCCTGCTTATTCCGCTTCCAAGGCCTACCAGATCCACTATTTGGAAGCGTTGCGGCAACGTGCACGCATTTCCCGTAAGAGGGTTTGCGTGACGGATGTTCGTCCCGGATTCGTTCGTACTCCCTTGCTTTCCCATCCCGAAAAATTGTTTTGGGTGGATGAACCGGAAAAGGCGGTTAGGGCTATCTACAGGGCCATAAGCGTACGGAAAAAGAAAGCCGTGATTACCCGGCGTTGGGCGTTTCTTGCCCCTTGGATGCGGATTGCACCGGAGTGGTTGGTGGCGACGATATTAGGAAAAGCCTGAGTCTTCCGGATAAAAAAATCCCGGTCGAAACTGGTTTGGAGTCGACCGGGATGTGCTTTTGCCCTTGTCTTTAGAGTGTCTTAGAAAGAGACCCGTTTTACGCTTTTGTCTGCAAACGTGATGTCTACGGCATTCAGGTCTTCAGATACTTTTACGTCCTTTACGGGGGACAGTTCTTTCTTCGTGAAGCCTTTTTTGCCTTTCTTCCAAAGCATCAAGGTGACGAATATCTTTTCCTTTTCCACGTTGCTTTCAGCCATGATGAGTCCGCATTTGTGGCTCACCGGATGCAGGCCTTCCGGATAACTGGCTGTAACCGTTTCCCATCCTTGGAGCGGAACCAAAGCCAGACGGTATGCCCCGTTGTGCAGTATTACGGCATCTTTTACTTTGGAAGACTTCTCTTCCTCAATGGGGCTGCCGTTGATTTCCGGTAAGGTGTAATGTCCCAAACGGACTTTGGTGGCTGCCGGAGTGACAACCTTGTCTACCCGCAAGACACCGTTGGGCAGGGGAATGTCCGCCAGTTTGTACCGGATGTCACGGTTGGTTTCCAATTCGGCATCGCGTCGGTAGATGCCGTTTTCAAAACTTTGGAACGTGTAGAGACGGAGTACCTCCCATTGGTTCTTGCCGTTCAGGGTGGCGTAGTTCATGGAAACCTCTCCGTTCGTCCCGTCGGCCATCCAAGGGAATTCCGTGTGGTAGGCCAACTTGTTATAGTTTTCGGAACTGCGGAACTTTTGCCAGTCGTTGGCTACCGTTTCATGGCACCACGAACGCATTTCCGCCCCTCCGCAATTCGGATAGTCGGTGATGAGCAGGTTCGTTGCGGGTTGGAATTTGTTGTACACATGGTCTTTTTTGAATTCCTTTTCCCATGGCCCGTTATTCTCCACAGCGGTCCAGAACGGATTGTCGGCAGGGAGGAGCAGGCTCAGGAACGCCTTTCCGCACCAGTATACGCTGCCTCGGCAACTGTAAATCTGCACGGCCGGTGCGAAGGTGCCGTAGAATCCCAACGTCGGCACGTTGTCTTCCAGAAAATCGGGGTTCTGCAAAAATTGCAGCAGGGTGGAGGAAGCGATGCGGCGCATCCATCCGTAATTGATGTCCGGGTCTTTTTCATATCCTAACAACGCGAGCGGCACGACGGCACCGAAGCGGTAAGGGATGCTCCGTCCCCACATGTTCATTTTGCCTTCCGCACTGAACATATAAGGATAATTGTCCGCCAAGTCATGCTGGTTTTTCATGAACTGCGCGGCATATTCCGGATAGAAGTGCCCGTACATTTGCGCCCAAATGGGGCCGTACATCTGGAATGCCCACATGCTGTAATAGTCGTATGCCGGCGCGTCGTTATACCAGCCTTCTCCGCGATAGAGCTTGAGAATCTTTTCCAGGTTTTCTTTCATGCGTTGGTCGTTGACGGCATAACCTTGTTCCTTGAAGAAGCTGATGACGAAAACGTTGAAGAACATCCAGTTCGACCCTATGGTCGGACCGTTGCCGTAACTTAGCATCGTGGCAGCCAGTTGGTCTTTCTGCTCTTGTGTGAGCGGTTCCCAAAGGATGTCCTTGGCCACGGACAATGATATGGCCAGGGCGCCGAATTCCACCAGTATCTGGCTTGGCCCCCCCTTGCGGTGAGGGATGAAGCTCGGACTGTCCGGACGGATGAGGTTCAGAAGTTGGTGGCGGTAGTAGTCCGCCACTTTTATCCCGTTTAAAGTGAGTTCCGGCTTTTCCCGGAGCAGGGGAGCGGCTACGAACAGCGTGCGGCAGAATCCTTCCAGTTTGGCCGTGGGCACTTGTCCTTCATTATTAGGATAAGTCTTGTCGAGCTGTTTGGGGAAATACATCGGGTCGTCCAATGTGCGGATGTAAGTGAAGGCCCCGCTTAACAAGTATTCGGCTGCGTCAATCCAGCTTTGACGCGTCATGCCGGTGTAAGGACTGAGTTTGTAGTCGGGACTGGGGATGGTAAATGTCTGTTGGATGGTATGCGTCGGAGTGGCGACTTGTCCCATGGCGTTGAGTGGCCCTGCCAATGCGGCGGCCAGAATCACGGTTTTTAAATATTGCTTTTTCATTCAGGTTTTGTTTGATTGGTTTTTCTTTCCGGTCAAAGGTACAAAAAACTTTGCTTTCGATTCCCATGAAGATTGAAAATGTTTCTTGAAAAGATAAAATATGTTATATAACATGTTTTTTAGAGCAAGAAATTTGCAGAATCGCCAAAAGGTTGTACCTTTGTACTGTGTTTTTCATAGTATTAGATTTAAGGTTAACAAAGGTTGGGCTCAGCGGAGCCCTTTTTTTATGTCCTTCCGGGAGGAAGATATGGAGGATGCTGTGAAAAAATAAAAGGAAATGCCCTCTTTTTGCGATAGTTTTTTATAACTTTGTCCCCGTCATGATTAAAACACAAATGGAAATGTATTTGCATGAAGAATTAGAAACTTTGACGCGGACGGAAATCGAGGCGTTGCAATTCGAGCGTTTGCTCCGTACGGTTCGTCGTTGTATGAAATCTCCTTTTTATCAGAAACGGTTTGCCGAGGCTCATTTGTCTCCTGAAGACATACGTTCGTTGGACGACTTGCGTAAGATTCCTTTTACTACGAAACAGGATTTGCGCGACAATTACCCGTTCGGGCTTGCCGCGGTGCCGATGAGCGAAGTGGTGCGCCTGCATTCCTCCAGTGGCACGACGGGCACCCCTACGGTCATCCTGCACACGCAGAAGGATTTGGACGAGTGGGCCAATGCCGTGGCACGTTGCTTGTACATGGTCGGCCTGAGGCGGGGCGATGTCTTTCAGAACTCGTCGGGGTACGGCATGTTTACGGGCGGACTGGGCTTCCAATACGGAGCCGAACGTCTCGGCATGCTGACGGTGCCGGCGGCTGCGGGCAACACCAAGCGGCAGATTAAGTTCATTACGGATTTCGGCACGACGGCCTTGCATGCCATCCCCAGTTACGCCAGCCGTATCCATGAGGTGATGGAGGAAATGGGGATAGACCCTGTGCGCGACACGAAGCTCCGTACTTTGGTCATCGGGGCGGAACCGCATTCGGAGGAACAAAGGCGCAAAATCGAGAAGATGTTGGGCGTGAAAGCTTATAACTCATTCGGCATGTCCGAGATGTGTGGGCCGGGTGTGGCCTTCGAGTGTACGGAACAGAACGGGATGCACATTTGGGAAGATTATTATATCGTGGAGATTGTAGATCCGCAGACGTTGGAACCCGTGCCCGACGGCGAGGTGGGCGAACTGGTGCTGACCACCATCAACCGCGAAGCTATGCCGTTGTTGCGCTACCGCACCCGCGATTTGACCCGTATTTTACCGGGCGACTGTCCGTGCGGACGTCACCATAAGCGGCTCGACCGCATGAAGGGACGGAGCGACGACATGATGATTCTGAAAGGGGTCAACATATTCCCCATTCAGATTGAAACGGTATTGATGCAGTTTGAAGAACTCGGGACGGACTATTTGATAACCCTGACCAATGAAGAGGCCAACGACTTGATGACGGTGGAAGTGGAGTTGAAGGAATTCAGCGACGACTATCCGCGCTTGCAGGCGCTGACCCGTGAAATCACACGCCAACTGAAAGATGAAATCCTTCTGACGCCCGTGGTGAGACTGGTACCCAAGGGGACTTTGCCCAAACAGGAAGGCAAGGCCGTAAGGGTAAGGGATTTACGTAGAACGTTGATATAAAAATGAAAAATATGACAGTACATCAAATATCTATTTTTGTAGAGAACAAGTCGGGTACATTGTTGCGCGTGTTGGATTTGTTCAAAGAAGCCGGTGTCCAGTTGATTGCTTCCACCATATCCGACACCGTGGAATATGGCATCTACCGTATTATCTGTTCCGAACCTACACGGGCATACGAAGTGTTGCGGGCGGCAGGCATTTCGGCCAGCATGTCGGAAGTGTTTGCCATCACGTTGGACAACCGTCCCGGGCGTGCGGCCGATGCCGTACGTGTGATTACGGGCGAGGGGATAGGCATATCCTATCTTTATTCTTTCCTCTTGGGGGGAAAGGGTATTTTGGTTTTCCGCACAGATGATGCCGCACGGACGGAAGAAGTTATCCGCGTGCACCAACTCGGCGTATTGGACGATGAGGCTTTGATGGCGCTTGTCTGAAAGATAGAAGGAAGGGAAACTACGTTTGGTCAGCCGTTCCAATAGTTCCGTGCAATGCGGTACATGCGTTGTCGGTTGGGGACGGTCTGCATGTCCTCGTCTACGATGCAAAGGTCGGACAAGGCGTATGTGTCTTCCGCTTCATCGGTACGTAACGTATCGGAGAGGCGGAAGATATGGTTTCGGGCATCCACGATTTTGATGCCCTCCTGACAGTATATGGGGTCTGTGACCCGTTTGATTTCGTTTGCTACGAAGCGGTAAAGTGCCTCTACGAATTCGTTGATTTCTTCTTGCATGGTCGTATGGAATTATGCGTGTATGTGTTTTTTTCAGGATGTTTTCTTTCACAGTACAAAAGTAGTGTTTTCCGTGGAATTCATGTAGCGGAAAGACTGCCAAAATGGCAGAAAAACATTTTCTCAGTGAAGTATTCAATCGAATGACAGTAGCAGAAAAGAGTGTATAAATGCAAATAAATGTATATTTGTATGAATAAAGAGGAGAAAACAGGGTAAAATGAAGATTTAATCTCAGCCGAACGAAAAATGGTTTGCAGCCAAATGATTTATTTTTCTCCGCATAAAAAAACGAGAAGTTCCTCATGTTACTCGGAAAATCGGCTTTTCTTAGAAAAATACGTACAGGGAAAAGCAGTTTTTTCGTTTTTTAGAACCACTTTCGTGTACAAGATTTGACGAACGCAATGATAAGAGAAAGGTCGAAAAGATAACGAAGAAAGGTTTGTCATAGGCAGGTAGGGCACGGCAGGCTTTCATTGTGTCAGCAAAAGGATGGGAGCGTCTTGCACTTTGTTTTTGGGTGGTCTTCTGTGAATGGATTATTTTCTATCTCTGTCGGATACGGTTTGAAATGAGCGATTCTCGTGAGGATTCGGACTGCCATTTTGGCATGTTTTATTTCTCCTACCGGATCTAAAACTTTCTGTTGTAACGTGGGTTTTTCGGATGTCTTTTGTCGTATCAGTGTTCTTAAAATCTCTACTTTTGTTCTATAAGGTGGTTTTGAATTTGGCCGGTCTTGTTGAAAGGAAAAATATTCATAAATTCGTGCCCTGTCATGAGGAAAGTAAATGTAAAAGAAGTGAATACGGAACGCGAAATGGATGATTTCGTGGGACTTACGGAAAGATTGTATGCCGGAAGTCCTTATTATGTTCCTGATATGGAGACGGATATCCGTGAGACGTTCGACCCCCGTAAAAATGCCGGGTTGGACTTTTCGGACATCCAGCCTTTCATCGCTTACGATGAGCACGGAAATGCGGTAGGGCGCATCGTCGGCATTATCAACCATCGTGCGAATAAGAAATGGCACACGAAGAACGTCCGTTTCGGTTTCGTCGAGTTCATTGACGACAAGGACGTGTCTGCGGCTTTGTTGAAGGCTGTGGAGCGTTGGGGGCGCGAGCGGGGGATGGATTGCATCCAAGGTCCTATGGGGATTTTTGATTTCGACAAGGAAGGTATGCTCGTGGAGGACTTTGACCGGATAGGGTCGATGGTAACGATATATAATCCCCCTTACTATCCGGAACATTTGGAGGCATTGGGGTACGAGAAGGAGGTGGATTGGGTACAGGTGACTATCGAGGTGCCGAAGGATGTGCCTGACAAATATGCCAGGGTTGCGGAACTTTCCAAGGAAATGTTTGGACTGCGAAGCAGGAAATTGACGAGGGCCGATATTTCCCGTCGGGGATATGGCAGGAAGGTGTTTGACTTGCTGAATGTGTCCTACTCTCCGCTTTTCGGATATACGGAGTTATCGGACAGGCAGATAGATACCTATCTTAAACGTTATTTGCCCTTGTTGGATTTACGGATGCTGTCGGTGGTGGAGAATGAAAATGGTGAATTGGTGGGCGTAGCCATTACGATGCCCAGCCTGTCGAAGGCCTTGCGTAAGTCGAAAGGGCGTCTGTGGCCGTTGGGGTGGTTCTATTTGCTTCGTGCGTTGAAATGGAGAAGGGAAGAGAAAGCCGAGATGTTTCTGGTGGCCGTTCGTCCGGATTACCAAGGTTTGGGAGTCAATACCTTATTCTTCAACGACCTGATTCCCGTGTATAACCGGTTGGGGTTCCGATATGCCGAGACCGGGCCGCAGTTGGAAGACAACGTGAAGGAGCTGAGCCAATGGAAGCCCTTGCATCCCACTTTCACCAAGCGTAGGAGATGTTACAAAAAGATTTTATAGAAACAGGATTATGGAAAATAGAGTTGTAATAACGGGAATGGGGATATGGTCGTGCCTCGGGAAGACATTGGACGAGGTACGCGATGCGCTCTATGCCGGGAAAAGCGGTATCGTATTCAGTCGGGAGCGCAAGGATGCGGGTTTTCGTTCCGCTTTGTGTGCTGCCGTAGGACTGCCGGACTTGAAACCCTTTGTGTCACGGAATCTGCGTCAGTTCATGCCGGAGGAAGCCCAGTATGCCTATATGGCTACGCGTGCGGCTCTTGAGCATGCCCGTTTGGAACAAGATTATATCGACCGGCACGAAGTCGGGGTCATTTATGGAAACGACTCCGTGGCCGAAGCGACCATGCGTGCGCTTGACAAGTTCCGTGAGTTTAAAGACACAGCGGCTTGCGGTAGTGGAGCCATCTTCCAGTCGATGAACTCCACCGTGACAATGAATTTGGCCTGCTTGTTCCATTTGCGCGGCATCAACCTGACGGCCTCGGCTGCATGTGCTTCGGGTTCCCATGCTGTGGGGTTGGCTTACCTTTTGGTCCGTAACGGGATGCAGGATTGTGTCGTGTGTGGCGGTGCGCAAGAGGCAAACCTCTACGGTGTGGCATCTTTCGACGGGATTCAGTCGTTCTCCGTGCGTGAGGATGAGCCGGAGAAGGCCAGCCGTCCGTTCGACCGCGACCGCGACGGACTGGTACCCGGAGGAGGCGCGGCCACGGTGGTGGTCGAGGGTTACGAACATGCTTTGAAGCGCGGTGCCCCCATCTTGTGTGAGATTGTGGGATGGGGCTTTTCTGGAAACGGCGACCACATCTCCACGCCCAACGTGGCAGGGCCGGCGCGGTCGTTGGAGCTTTGTCTGCAACATGCCGGTGTGACACCGTCGCAAATCGGTTACATCAACGCCCATGCCACATCCACCCGCATCGGTGACAGCCGCGAGGCGCAGGCGATAGCACAGGTGTTCGGAGACTACAAGGTTCCAGTCACTTCTACCAAGAGTCAGACCGGGCACGAAATGTGGATGGCCGGTGCAAGCGAGTTGATTTATTCGACGCTGATGATGAAAAACGGCTTCATTGCCGGCAACATTAATTTCGAGCATCCCGATGAAGATACGGCCTGCCTGAACATCATACCGCAGACACGGGAGGCGCATTTTGACATGTTCCTTTCCAATTCTTTCGGTTTCGGTGGGACGAACTCCACCCTTATTGTAAAAAACATATAATAAACACGATAAAAACAAACAGTTATGACACGTGAAGACATCGTAGAGAAAGTAAATGCCTTATTGGCAGAAGAGTTTGAAGTAGACGCAGAAGAGTTTGTCCCCGACGCGAATGTAAGGGACACGCTTTCCTTGGACAGCCTCAGCCTGGTGGACCTTGTCGCCATCATCCAACAGACTTATAAGGTAAAAATTCCCGTGGCGGACTTGCGGGAAATCAAGACGTTCGACAACCTTTACGATTACATCGAATCGCACGCGAAGCAGGAATGACAAATTATGACATTAAAAGCCTGATTCCCCAACGTGAACCGATTTTGCTCGTAGACGCATTGGTCGGTGTGGAGGGCGATATGGCCTGGACGCAGCTCACGGTGCGTCGCGACAATAGTTTTGTGGGTGACGACGGCCTGTTGGCAGAGCCGGGGCTTATCGAGCATATCGCCCAGTCGGCTTCCGCCTTTGCCGGTTACAAGGCCATGGAGGCTGGCGCTTCGGAACCATCGGTAGGTTATATCGGCGAAGTGAAGAAGTTTCGTTGTTTTCGTTGCCCCCGGGTGGGAGAAGAACTACAGACCACGGTGACCTTCGGGCCGGAAGTGGGTGGCGTGTTCTTATTGACGGGTGAGACCTGCGTAGGGGAAGAAACGCTGGCTTGTACGCAAATGAAGATATATGTGGCTGAAGGATCATTATTATAAGGTGTTGACCCGGCGCGTTTCGGACGGTTATACGGTGTTCCGTATTGTGCTCCTGCCGGATTGCGAAGTTTATCGCGGACATTTTCCGGGACATCCGGTGTGTCCCGGGGCATTCAATATCCAAATGGTGAAGGAGTGTACGATGGAAGTGTCAGGCAAGGCATTGCACATCCGCACGATTAAGCTATGCCGTTTGACGGCTGTGGTTTCACCCTACACTTGTACGGAACTAGACGTGGCGGTGAGGCTCTCTCCTGTGGAAGACGGATTGGAGGTCAGGGCACGGGTAGCCGACGGGGAACAGGTGTATATGGAATATAAGGGATTAATGACGGTCGTTTGAATGGGCAATGAAGTACGATGTGGTGGTCATAGGTAGTGGATTGGGAGGATTGGAGTGTGCATATATCCTTTCGCGTGCCGGTTTGAGGGTGCTCGTCCTCGAACAAGGCCGGCAGCCCGGTGGATGCCTCCAGTCTTACCGGAGACGGGGATTGGCTTACGATACCGGTTTCCATTATGTGGGAGGACTGGACGAAGGACAGCCGCTGCATACCGTTTTCACTTACCTGGGATTGATGCAACTGCCTTGGCAACGCCTTGACCATGAGTTTGACAAGGTGACGATAGGGCAGCGTACCTTTGCATTTGCGCAAGGGTATGAAGATTTTACCGCTACGTTGGCTGCTGAATTTCCTTCCGAACGTCCGGCTTTGGGACGATATGCTGCCTTATTGAGGCGTACGTCGGAACAGGAACTGGATTTGCTGAATCCACGTGCCGGAAAGACCGTATGGCCTTCACGTCTCGTTGAAACGAGTGCTTGGCAATATTTGAATGAGACTTTCCGCAATCCGTTGCTGGTGGACGTGCTTAGCGGGACTTCCTTGAAGATGGAGCTTCGGCGCGATTCGCTTCCGCTTTTCACTTTCCTTCATGGCCAAAGCAGTTTTATTGAAAGCAGTTGGCGGTTGAAGGGTGACGGAGCATTGATAACAGACCGCTTGGTGAGGGGAATCGGGCAGCAAGGTGGCCGGGTGGTTTGCGGGGCTGAGGTGGTCGAATTGGTAGAAAAGTGCGGAAGGTTGTCTGCGGCGGTCTGCCGGGACGGTGAAGTGTACGAAGGAGCGGTTTTTATCAGTGACATACATCCGGGGCAGACATGCAAGTTGGTAAAGCAGAGCGAGAGGATGAAGAATGCTTACCGTCATCGTATGGCCGGGTTGCCGAACACATTCGGCATGTTCACCGTGTCGCTCCGGATGAAACCTCGGGCATTGGAGTATTTCAATTATAACCGGTATGTTTATGTACATCCTGGTGTTTGGACTTTCTACGAAGAAGAGGAGCCGGTGTCCGGAGTGATGGTGGCTTGTCGTGTTCCCGAAGACGGGAGCCGTTTTACTTCCCAAGTGGATTTGTTGACTCCTATGCCATGGGAGAGATGTATGCCCTGGAGTAATACGAAAGTCGGAGGGCGTGGCGAGGATTATGAGGCCATGAAAAGGCGTGTGGCTGACGAGTGTATCCGGTTGGCGGAACGGGTGGTGCCCGGGCTGCGTGGTTGGGTGGCTGAATGCTATGCCAGTACCCCACTTACTTACCGTGACTATACCGGTGCCCCGGAGGGGACGGCCTACGGTTTACGCAAGGATTACAGGAATCCGTTGGCGGCCTTGCTGTCCGTCCGCACACCAGTGCCGAATCTGTTCCTCACCGGACAAAACCTGATGTTGCACGGGGTGTACGGTGTGACGATGACCGCGCTGTTCACTTGTGCGGAAGTTTTGGGACGTGAGCAGATATGGAATATCCTAATGAATAAGAAAGGAGTGGAAATATGAAATATGCTTTAGTGACAGGGGGCAGCCGCGGAATAGGGCGGGCTGTCTGTGTGAGACTGGCCCGTATGGGTTACCATGTGTTGGTCAACTGTGTGGACCGGACCGATGAGGCAGAGCACACGTTGGAGTTGGTACGTCAAGAAGGGCAGGACGGTGAAGTCCTGAAATTCGATGTAGGAAACCGTGTGCAGGTCTCTGCCGTGCTTGAGGCTTGGATGGAGAAGCATCCGGAAGAATACATAGAAGTGCTGGTGAACAATGCGGGTGTGCGTCGCGACAACCTGATGGTGTTCATGCCTGGGGAAGATTGGGATAGCGTGTTGGGTACCGGCTTGGGCGGATTTTACAATGTGACGCAACCTTTGCTGCAGCCTATGTTGGTACATAAGTTCGGGCGTATCGTCAACATGGCGAGCGTGAGCGGATTGAGAGGTATGCCGGGGCAGGCGAACTATTCTGCGGCAAAGGGAGGAATCATTGCGGCTACAAAGGCTTTGGCTCAGGAGGTGGCGCGGAAAAATGTGACGGTGAATGCCGTGGCACCCGGTTTTATCCGGACGGACATGGTGGAGGGGCTGGATGAGGCTGCTCTAAAGAAAACCATTCCGGTGGGCCGTTTCGGGATGCCGGAAGAAGTGGCGGGCCTTGTCGGTTTTCTGGTATCCCGGGATGCCGGTTATATTACCGGCGAAGTGATAGCCGTTAACGGAGGCCTTTATACGTAATAGGTTTATATATTTCTTATGCTGATGGACGGACTTGAAGATGTTTGCCGCGTAAGGGTGAAGTTCAGTGAGATTGATTCGATGCGGAGGGTCTGGCATGGGGCTTACGTCACTTACTTTGAGGATGGACGGGAGTCTTTCGGCCGGCATTATCCGGGCATAGGATATGCCGGCATGCAGCGGTCCGGTATCTACGCTCCGATTTACGACCTGCACCTGAGATTCTATGCTCCATTGGTGCTGGACGATGTGGCGGTGGTGCATACACGTTATGTGTACCATCCCGGTGCACGGTTGGATTTCGAGTATAAAGTTTACCGTGAGGCGGATGGAATCTTGTGCGCGGAAGGAAGTACGGTGCAGTTGTTCATCGATACGGAAGGTATGCTTATGGTGGACCCGCCCGATTACTATAAGGAGTGGCAGGCGAGATATAGGGAACGGAACGATAATCATCCCTAAGACGAAGAACTGACAGGTATGAGAAAACGATTGAACAATTTGTTTTTCGGAATAGGCATGATAGCCGTCGTCGTAATGTTTTTCTCTTTCGACGTAAGCCTTACCGAATTGTGGGAATACATTACGAAGGCCGGTTATTGGCTGGCGGCCATATTGGGGCTGTGGTGTGTGCTTTATCTCATGAACGCATGGGCGTGGAGGGTCATTATCCAGGGAGGAGGGCCTTGCACGGTGGGCTTCATGCAGTTGTTGAAATTGACGGTTTCCGGTTTTGCGTTGAACTATGCCACTCCGGTAGGACTGCTGGGCGGAGAGGCTTACCGTATTATGGAGCTTTCAAAATACATCGGTGTGCAACGGGCTACTTCCACCGTGATACTTTTTGCCATGATGCACATTTTTGCCCATTTCTGGTTTTGGGTGACGGGTGTCGTGGTCTATTGTGTCATGGCTTTGATGGGGGATGTGCCGATAAATAGCGGAATGGGGATTGTATTGGGACTCATTGCTGCTTTCTGTTGGGGAGGTATCTATCTTTTCATTAAAGGATACAAAAACGGAATGACGGTTAAATTGGTTCGTTTATTGAGTAAGATACCCGGTTTACGTGGTTGGGGAGGACGTTTTATGGAGCGCCATTTGGAGGATTTGCAAAAGATAGACCGGCAAATCGCTGAATTACAGAATCAGAACAAGCGTTCTTTCTTTGGAAGTTTCGCTTTGGAATATATCGGGCGCTTCTGCCAGAGTTTTGAGATTTTTTTCATGTTGGTCTTGTTTGGTATAGACGGCGGAGGAGGAGTGAGCGGATATACGTTGACGTTTTTCCATTCCTTTCTGATTTTAGCTTTTACTTCGCTCTTCGCTAATATACTGGGATTCCTTCCGTTGCAGTTGGGAGGGCGCGAGGGGGGCTTTGCCCTGTCTGTGGCTCAAATGGGAATGGGGGGAGGCATCGGTATGTTTGTAAGTATTATCAGTCGGGTGCGGGAATTGTTCTGGGCCTCTGTCGGGCTGTTGTTGATGAAGGTGGGTACCGGAGTGTCCGTGCCGGACGGGAATGAGGAGCATACCGGATGACGGGACAGGTATAGTCGGGCAAAGAGATAAGGTTTAAGATAAGGTATTAGGTTTATGGGAAAAAGAATTATTTTCATGTGGCTGTGCCTGACGTTTGGGGTGGGTATGGCTTGCGGTCAGCATACGATAGTAAAAGGCATTGTTACCGATTCGGTTACGGGAGAAGCCCTGCCTTCTGTCACGATTGTGTTTAAAGGGACGAATATCGGTACTACGACCGATATCGGCGGGCACTTTTCTCTTTCCACCCGTACGCCGGGAAAAGTGCTGGAAGTCGTTTATATGGGATACGACACCCAACACCTGAAGGTGTTACCGGGAAGAACCAATAATTTAAAGATCCGAATGCGGGAAAGTGAGATAGCCTTGCACGAAGTGACGGTAAAGCCGAAAAGGGAGAAGTATAGGAGGAAAGAAAACCCGGCTGTGGCTTTCGTAAGGCAGGTTATTGCTCGAAGAGACGACAACGACCCACGTAACCACGATTACTTCCGTTACGATCAGTATGAAAAGATTGTGATAGCGAAAAACGATTATAAGCCGAAACCGAAGAAGGACGGAAAAACAGGGAAGTTCGATTTCCTGTCAGAATTTGTAGATACGTTGGATGTCGGTACGACGATTCTTCCGATTTCGGTAAAGGAAAAAGCGCAGACCGTGTATTACCGTCGCGACCCGAGGTCGGAGAAGACAGTGGTGAAAGGAAACAAATCGTCCGGAGTGGATGAGGTCTTTTCGCGTGACGGGGTACAGCAGTTTCTGAATGAAGTCTTTCGTGAAGTCGATATTTATCAAAACAACGTGCCTTTGTTTTTGCAACGTTTTGTGAGTCCTCTTTCTTCCATCGGGCCGACCTTTTATAAATATTACTTGCTCGATACATTGGATGTGGAGGGTGACAGGTGTGCGGACTTGGCTTTCGTTCCTTTCGCGTCCGAGTCGTTTGGTTTTACTGGGCACTTGTATGTTACGTTGGACTCTGCTTATTTTGTCCGTAAAGCCATACTCAACGTGGCACAGGATATCAATCTGAATTTTATTTCCAGAATGACTATCGAACAAGACTTTGAACGCGGACCGGACAGTACCCGTGTGATTACGAAAGACGACATCAGCGTGGATTTTAAGTTGAGCGAGAAGTCGAAAGGTTTTTATGCGAGGCGTTTGAATGTATATACCCATCAGTCGTTTGAGGCACCGGAAGGCGGGCAAGAGCAATTATTCCAGGAGAGCGCACCGGTTATTACACAAAAAGAGGCTTACAGCCGTACGGAGGATTTTTGGGAAGAAGTTCGTCCGCAAGAGGCTGTCCAAAGGAATCCGAACTCTATGGAGAAACTGATGGCAAAATTACGCTCTGTGCCTATTTTTGCCGTGACGGAGAAAGTGGTTTCTGTTTTGGTGTCGGGGTATATTCCTACAAGTAAGGTGCCGGACAAGAACAAGTTTGAGTTTGGCCCGATGAATTCCACGATCAATGGTAATGCCATCGAAGGAGCCCGTTTCCGTGTGGGAGGGGCTACGACCCCTCAGTTGAGTAAGAATTGGTTCGTAGAGGGGTATGCGGCATACGGAACGAGGGATAACAAGATGAAGTATGATGCTTTGGTGGAATATTCGTTCAACGACCGCAAGACGTACCGAAAAGAATTTCCCATGCACTCGCTTCGTTTCGAATACATGTATGACATCAACAAACTGGGGCAGCAGTACATGTATACCAGTAAGGATAATGTGCTTTTGGCTATCAAGCGGAAGAAAGACACGCGGGCAACGTATTTGCGTAATGCCGAATTGACGTACAGCCGCGAGCATTATAATGGTATATCGTACAATGCTGTCATTCGTAACTTCCGCGAATATGCTACGGACTATGCCCGGTTCGACCGTATAGGTGCCGACGGAGCCGTGACGCCTGTGAGAAAGTATGACATGACGGAACTGGAACTGAAATTCCGTTATGGTAAGAATGAGAAATTTTATCAAACCCATGATGAACGAATACCGATTACGTATGATGCCTTGATTTTTAATCTGGAACATACCATGTCGAAAAAGGGTTTTTTAGGTTCTTCATATGATTACCATCGTACGGAGTTAGGCATACAGAAACGTTTGTGGTTTTCGGCTTTCGGTTTTGTAGATGTGATAGGTAAGGCGGGAAAGGTGTGGAACAAAGTGCCTTATCCCTTGTTGATTTTGCCGAATGCCAATCTGACTTATACGATTCAGCCGGAAGCTTATACGAACATGAATGCCATAGAGTTCATCAATGATGAATACATCTCGTGGGATGTGACGTATTATATGAACGGGTTGATATTGAACCGCCTTCCTCTCATCAAAAAATTAAAATGGAGGGAAGTGCTTTGCTTCAGGGGTTTGTGGGGGCATTTGACGGACAAGAACAATCCGATGAAAATGGGAGAGGGGTTGTATGCTTTTCCGGTTGGTTCCGGCGTGATGGGGCGTGCGCCTTACATGGAAGCCAGTGTCGGTATCGAAAACATTTTCAAGTTCATGCGTCTTGATTATGTATGGCGTTTGAACTATCGCGATCATCCGGGAATACAAAAGAGAGGCATACGTTGTACGATGAGTCTCTCGTTTTGAGCGAGCGCGGAAGGGGTAGAAAAACGGCAAGCCTTTGTAGGTGCAATGGCTTGCCGTTTTAAGGTACAGCCTGCGGCTGCTATATTTCAGTTTCTCTATTATCGTTTGTTGTGGGGGTTGAGAGGGTCTTGCTTGGCAAATGCAGCACGGTCTTTGATGAATTGGGCAATGTAGATACTGAAAAGGATAATGGTAATGATGATTCCTAAGATATCGAAAATGCCCCATTCAAGACCATACCAGTTGATACGCCATTCGGACCATGATGTGTACATGTAGAGTATGTTTAAAAGGATGAGCAGCAAACGGAATTCGGTAGGACCGAGTTTGCCGTACGTCAGACAGAATTCTTCTTTGACGATGGTGCAGACGTAAGTGTATATGGAGAGGCTCAAATAACCGGCTAATGCTGCTAACGCCACATCCATACGAAACATAGGAGAGAGACCGGCGCCGAGGAAGATGAGGCAGGTGGTGACAGCGTCGAGCGTATGGTCGATGAAAAAGCCGTATATCGGCCGTTGGGTATTACGGAAGCGTGCCAGTGTGCCGTCCAGGCTGTCGCCGTACCAATGAAGTACCAGTCCGAACGACGAAAGCCACAAATATCTTATATCTGTATTCGACAACCAGCCTCCTATGGCATAAACCACTGTACCCAATACGCCGATATAAGTCAATGTGTCCGAGGTCATCCATTCGGGTTGTCTCTGAGCTAACCACACAAGTGCTTTTTTCTCTGCTTTGCTAAGAATGGAGGTTTGAATTCTTTCTGCTGATTCTTTTCCCATTGTTGTATTTTTATCTGTGTAAAAAATATGAATATCTTGCAAAGATATGACTTAATTTTAGGGTAACGGTGTCCTTATAAGGAGTAGAAATGGTCTATTTGGTTGAAGGGGAGAGGGTTGATGTTGCTGGTTGGCCTGTCTGGGTTATCCCTTCGGCATCTATGGATAGGGCCGTCCTTTTACCGTTATTGTAAAAACGTAGTTGTGCCTCTCCTTGTGCGTCGAACTTCACGTCGGGATTCCAATACAGTGTACGGCGATAGTCTGCGGTGCCAGGCAGGGGGCGCCGGCTATAGTCCGGATGGTAGAAGTCCTTGCATACGGAGTAGCCCGTCATGAGATAACGGCGGTCACGAAAGGTGTATTGCCGTGCTTCGCCCGGGAAGAGGCGGTAGTCCACCACCACGTCGGGTTGGTCTGTGCCGCTGTATTTCCAACTGTTTTCCTCACGTGGGGAATAATCGGTGTAGATGTAGAGTTTGTCCAGGTTGTAGAGCTTGTGGTATTTGCGGCGTACGGCTTCCGTCTGGTTGGTGATGGCTACTCCCACGGGTAACGTCTTGTCCTTGTGATTGAGCGGCAGACTGTCGTAACGTTCCTGTATGAAGTAATGACGGGACTGGTTCATGTCGCCAATGTAGGCTGTGCAGACTTGTTTGGTGAAGGTACGCCAGTCATACATGCCGCAGTTTAGACCGTAGTCGGCGGCCAGATTGAACGCCTCGTAGGCATCCACCACGAGCGTGGGTTTCTTCAGGTTGAGCTTGCGCAGGCCGCCGCGCTTGTTGCGTACGGTCACGGCAGACATGAGGTGCGTGCCCGAAACTAGGCTGTCCGGCAAGAGTGAGTTGTCTTCCATGTTCTCGAATACGGCGTCATGATAATAGCTGTATGGCTTGGGGAAGACGGGGTAGAAGCGGTCTTGCTTCACATAATAGTCCGGGTAGGCTTCTTCGTCGTGAAACTCCTTGTAATTCCGTTTCTCCTTCCGTTTGTTGAATTTGGCAGAGTCCGTAGCTGTCAGGAAGAGGCTGCAATCGCCGTGCAGGATGGGGGAGAGCATGGTGAAACGCCCTCCTTTGGTGTCCTGTGAGGCCTCCACGATGTTAGTGCCTTGGGCGAAAGTGGCCGTCACGGTCACTTCCTTTTTCATCTTGCCGCTGTAAGTCGTGCCGTAAAGGTCGTCCAGCGAAAACGGCGTGCCGGCTGTGGTGTAGAGGGGAAGCTCTTTTCCCATCCCCGGGATGTAGACAAGTTCGCCATAGTCGGCTTCAGGCAGGAGCGAGTAGGTGGGATGTACGCTGCCAGTCAGGGTTTGCATCTGTTCGGGGAGGAAACTCAAGCGGAACGGTTCCACACCTGCCATCTCGCGCCATTCGTAACGCCGCCATCCCTGCACGAGCATGAGCAGGTCGAGGTCGCGGCGGTGGATACTGTCGTCGGCCTCGAAATAATATCCCGGGTCTTCCACGAAGCCTTTCAGGTCACTGCAAAGCAGCATTTCGGTAAGTATTGTGCCGTTGTCATAGGTCGATTCGTCCGTACTGTGGTCACGTACGGAAATGGACAGTCGGGTAGAGTCCGGTAGGGAGGTATGGAGTTTCAGTCGTATTTCTATAGGCTCGAATGGTGCATATTCTTTTTTTACGTTGTTTACGGTCAGTAGTGTACGGGAAAGACCATGGTGGTTGACGAAGAAAAGGCGTTCGGCCAAGATGTGTCCACGTCCGTCGAAGAGGGTCATTTGGTTCACCCCTTCAGCCAGACTGTCGGTTGGAATATCGGCTGAGGCTTTTCCTTGGCTGTCCGGCTTTAAGGTCGTGAAAGTCTGTGCGGCTCCGCCGTGTAGGATTTGCAGGCCGAGCTCCTCGTCAGGCAGTCCGTGACTTTCTATCCGGGCATGGATCAGGCTGTCGTTTTGCGTAACGTGAAGCGTACATCCCGCATCTTCCACCTCAGGTAATTCCACTTCATATTCATATTTCCCGTATCGGAATACGGCTTTGTATTTTTCTTCGGCTGAGACTTGGGGGATGACGAATGTGCCGCGTCCGCGATGGACGGTATGCGTACGTGCAATAATTTGCTTATGACGATTGTATATCGTAACTTCTGTTGCGACATGCTGTCCATTCTCGTCGTTCAGTTCGAAGGCCACATGTCCGGGTAGTCCGGCCACGAGTGCGCCCCCTTCCGGATAGAATTTCAAGTCCATGTCCGGTTTTCCTTTCCGCGTACGGAAGTATCGCCGCAGGGGGCGGAGCGTCATGTCTTTTGGGTAAATGCCGGGAGAGGACGGACGGTCGAATACGGGAAACACGCGTGAGTAAAGCTTGTCGTAGTCGCGAAAGTAATCTTTGGCCATCTGTTTATTATAAAACATCTCTTCGGTGTAAGGAGAGTGAGGATGTTCGTAACGGCCGAAATTCAGCATCCAACGCGTATAGGCGCGCAGTTCGTAATATCCGGCGTACAGGGAGTCGGTGAGCAGAAAAGCACCGTGTGCCGTGCCGTCTGGCATTTCCAGTTGCTGGCGTTCCACCAGATAACCGTCCGGCGTGAGCAATTCCACGTATAGGATACGGCTCAAGTCCGTGAGGGTTCCTTTGTCGCTGCGGGTCACGTAGCCTTTGTACCAAATGGTGTCGCCCACGAAATAGCAAGTATTGTCTATATGTAGGTATACTTTCTCTTGTGGTAGGGTTTCTCCGAAAAGTTTTACACGGGAGGCGAGAGTGTCTATTCCCGGTACATCGGTTGAGTTTTGCGCCGGAGAAGATGAGCAAAGGATGAAAATGGCATTCAGCCAAAGTAGCATTCTTTTCATGATGTTTTTCTTTTGAGTTTCGTCTTGCAAAGCCGTTGGTTCAAGCTTATGTGCAAATGTAATGATTTTCCCGTGATTAAGAAGGATAGGAAAGGGATTTTTCCGAGTAACTTTTCCATATTAAAAATACAGCCGCAATCCTTTATAAAGAATTACGGCTGTATGATGTAAAAAGGGAAAGATGCGGATTATTTCACCGGCATCTTGTCTATCCGTCTTTGATGGCGACCGCCCTCAAAATCCGTGGCGAAGAATTCGTCCATGATCTTACGCGCCATGTCCGTGTCGATGAAACGTCCCGGCATAACCAGCACATTGGCATCGTTGTGCTGACGGCACAAATGGGCGATTTCCGGAATCCAGCTCAAGCCTGCGCGTATGCCTTGGTGCTTGTTCAGCGTCATGCTGATGCCTTCACCGCTACCGCAGATGGCTATGCCCGGATAGCATTCCCCGTCTTCTACGGCTTGGGCCAAAGGATGGGCATAGTCGGCATAGTCGCAACTGGCTTCGGAATCCGTGCCGAAATCCTTATAGGCATAGCCTTTTTCGGCGAGGTATTCCTTCACGAACTGCTTGAGTGCGTATCCTGCGTGGTCTGAGGCCAGACCGACAGTCTTCACTTCCATCATCAGAGCATTTCTTTGACTTGGTTGTACACGTTCTGCGCCGTGAAGCCGAGTTTTTCATCGAGCACCTTGTAGGGAGCCGAGAAACCGAAGCTTTCCAGGCCGAACACCTTGCCGTTGGCACCTACCAGACCTTGGAGGTTGACGGGCAGACCGGCGGTGAGGCCGAATATCTTGGCGCCGGCAGGCAGAATCTCTTCCTGATAGCACGGGCACTGACTGCGGAACAAGCCTTCTGAGGGGCAGCTCACGATGCGTACTTTCACGCCGTCGGCACGCAGTAGGGCGGCACCGGCCACGAGTGTGGATACTTCGGAACCTGATGCCACGAGAATGACATCCGGATTCTCATCGGCACCGGCTACGATATAAGCACCCTTGGCAGCTTGGCCGTAGTCATTTCCTTCCGGCAACATTTCGATGTTTTGGCGGGAAAGGATAAGGGCAGACGGCGTGTCGGTATTCTCCATGGCGAGCTTCCAGCATGCCGTGGTCTCTTCTGCGTCAGCAGGACGGAGCACGAGGAGGGAGTTCTGGCCGTGATGGTTTTTCAGTTTCTCCATCAAGCGGATTTGAGCCTCCTGTTCAACCGGTTCGTGGGTCGGTCCGTCTTCGCCTACACGGAATGCGTCGTGTGTCCAAATGAACTTCACAGGTACCTGCATCAAGGCTGCCATACGTACGGCCGGTTTCATGTAGTCGGAGAATACGAAGAACGTACCGCAGGCTGCGATGACACCGCCGTGGAGCATCATACCGATGCAGCAACAAGCCATAGTCAACTCCGCTACACCGGCTTGGAAGAACGCGCCGCTGAAATCACCGGAGGTGAAAGCGTGGGTCTTCTTCAGGAAACCGTCGGTCTTATCGGAATTGGAAAGGTCGGCCGAAGCGCAAATCATGTTGGGCACTTGTTCTGCCAATGCGCTCAGTACGGCAGCAGAGGCGTTACGGGTGGCGTCGCCTGTTTTCTGTTTGATGGCCGTCCAGTCTACCTTAGGGGCTGCACCGCTGAACCATTCAGCCTGTTGTGCGGCCTTTTCGGGATGGGCGGAAGCCCATGCTTTTTCTTCTTCCACGCGGGCGGCTACGATACCTTTCAGTTCTTCGGCACGTTTGGCGTAAAGTTCCTTCACGTCATCGAAAATCACGAACGGATTTTCCGGGTCTGCACCGAGGTTCACCATGGTGTTCTTATAGGCGTCTCCACCGAGAGGGGCACCGTGCGTCTTGCAGTTATGCTCGTAAGAGGAGTTGTCGTCCTTGCGGGCACCTTTACCCATGATACACTTACCGATAATCAACGTAGGACGTTGGTTCTCTGCCTTGGCTGCATTCAACGCTTCGCGAATCTGTTCGCAGTCGTTACCGTTGATTTCAATGACGTTCCAGTTCCATGCACGGTATTTCATGGCCGTGTCTTCGGTTGTTACATCCTTGGTTTCGGTAGAAAGCTGGATGTCGTTGGAGTCGTAGAACATGACCAGGTTGTCCAAACCGAGGCAGCCGGCAATACGGCCTGCACCTTGGGAGATTTCTTCCTGGATGCCTCCGTCGGAAATATATGCGTAGATGGTCTCTTTGGCAAAAGTCGGATTACCGGTACGTGCGGCCAAGAACTTGGCAGCAATGGCGGCACCTACGGCAAACACGTGTCCCTGTCCCAACGGGCCGGAAGTGTTTTCGATGCCACGCATTACGTCTACTTCGGGATGGCCTGGGGTGGGGGAGCCCCACTGGCGTAACTGTTTCAGCTCGTCCAATGTGAACTTACCGATAAGCGCCAACTGGGAATAGAGCATGGGAGCCATGTGGCCGGGGTCGAGAAAAAAACGGTCGCGTCCTTCCCATTTCGGATTAGCTGGGTCGTATTGCAAAAATTCAGAGTACAATACATTGATGAAATCGGCACCACCCATTGCACCGCCCGGATGGCCGGATTTGGCTTTTTCAACCATGGACGCAGCCAAGATACGGATGTTGTCGGCTGCGTGGTTCATTACTTGTTTACTATTCATATTCATTAAATTTTAAATTGAATCCATACTTAAACAGTTTTAAAGCCTGTCTTTTGTATTTTATAAGGACAAAGATAATGGTTTTCTTCCGAATATTTATCTTTTGAACCGAACGGCTGCTTCTTCAATGGGCAGTCCGGCCTTATAGTTTTCAATATATTTGTTGAAGCCTTCCACGTCCTCTGCTGTGGGTGAAACCTCTACGCCTGCATCACCGGCAAAGACATGTTCATCCAAGAAGTCTGCCAGTGATTGTTTCTTTTCGTTGTTTACAAGGTAGGAACCCAATAGGGCGATACCCCATGCACCGCCTTCTCCGGCTGTTTCCATGACAGATATCGGAGAATTTATGGCTGCTGCCAAAACCCGTTGGCCTACTCCCTTGGTACGGAACAAGCCCCCGTGGCCGGTAATCCGGTCCACTCTGATTTTTTCCTCGTTGAAGAGGATATCATTTCCTATTTTAAGAACACCGACAGAAGCATACAAATGGGCTCTCATGAAGTTGGCCAGATTGAATTTGTCATTGGCTGAACGCACGAACAAAGGTCTGCCTTCGGCAAGTCCAGTGACGGGTTCTCCGGAGAAATAATTGTATGATACGAGTCCTCCGCAATCCGCATGACCTGTAAGTGCGTGGTTGTAAAGCTTGCCGTATATGTCGTCCATATCGACGGGCTGGCCCTGAAGTTCTTGGAACTCCTTGAAAAGGTTGACCCATGCGTTGAGGTCGGAAGTACAGTTGTTACAGTGTACCATGGCGACGAGGCTTCCGTCCGGAGTGGTGACCATGTCTATCATCTCGTAAGGTTTGGACAGTTCCTTTTCCAATACGATCATGGAGAACGAAGAAGTTCCGGCCGAAACATTTCCGGTACGCTGTTTGACGGCATTAGTGGCCACCATACCGGTTCCCGCGTCACCCTCTGGAGGACAAAGCGGTATGCCTGCTTTCAAGTTGCCGGATACGTCCAGTCTTTTGACCCCTTCAGGAGTAAGGCAGCCTGCATTTTCTCCGGCATTCAATACTTTTGGGAGAATGTCTTCCAGTTTCCATGAATATCCTTTGGGGGCAACCAGTTTGTCGAATTTAGCTACCATTTCAGCCGAATAGTTCTTGGTGGCCGGGTCGATGGGAAGCATGCCGGATGCATCGCCAATACCCAATACCTTTTCACCCGTAAGTTGCCAGTGTACGTAACCTGCAAGTGTAGTCAGGAAATCTATCTCGTTGACATGTTTTTCGTTGTTCAGTATGGCCTGATATAAATGAGAGATGCTCCATCTGAGAGGGATGTTGTAGACAAAAAGCTCGGATAAAGCTGCAGCGGCTTGCCCGGTGTTGGTGTTTCTCCAAGTACGGAAAGGAACCAGAATCTCTTCATTCTTATCAAATGCCATGTAGCCGTGCATCATAGCGCTGACGCCAATGGCTGCCAAGGTCTCTATCTCTGTGTCATATTGCTTTTTTACATTGGCACGGAGATCGGCATAACAATCTTGCAGTCCATACCATATTTCTTCTATACTGTATGTCCAAAGGCCATCCACCAACTGGTTTTCCCAAGTATGACTTCCTTGGGCGATAGGGTGGTTCTCAGGGTCGATCAGGACCGCCTTGATTCGTGTAGAACCGAATTCTATACCCAGGATAGCTTTTCCGGTTTCGATGGTTGACTTAGCATCTGTTTTCATATTTAACCCTATAAATTAAAGTATAACAATAATAAATGAATAAATTAAAAGTGCTGCAAACGATTGCTCGCCGAGCACTTTTAATTTTAAATCCTTTGCTGGTATGCTATTAGCAAAGTGCTTTGTTCAGCATATAATACACTTCGTTCATGCGGAGCTCCTTCTTGAACTCGCTGATGGTGGTGTCTTTGTTGATGTGTACCATTTCGATACCGGAGATTTCAGCGTAGTCTTCCCAATATTCGGCTGTCAAGTCGTATGAGAAGCAAGAATGGTGTGTACCACCGGCCAAAATCCAGGCACCTGCGCCGATTTCGAAGTTCGGCATGGGTTTCCACAATGCGGAAGCTACAGGGAGCTTGGGCAGAGGTTTCGGTTCGATACATTCTACATCGTTTACAATGAGGCGGAAACGGTTGCCCAAATCCACTACGGTAGCAGTACATCCTGTACCTACCTTAGACGTGAAGACCAAGCGGGCTGTCTGGCTCTTGCGAATACCAATGCCGAGGAAGTGTACTTCCAAACGAGGCTTTTGAGCTGCAATGAGCGGACAAACCTCCAGCATGTGAGCTTGCAGGATAGAACTGTTCTCTCCATTGAAATTCAACGTGTAGTCCTCCAAGAATGAGCAACCTGTAGGCAAACCTTGGTTCATTACCCATACCGTACGGTAGAGAGCGGCAGATTTCCAGTCGCCTTCGGCACCGAAACCATAACCATCGGCCATCAAACGTTGTGAAGCCAAGCCGGGAATCTGGTCGAAATGACTGCCGTCTGTTTGTCCCAAGTCATCGAAGTTTGTTGTAAAGCCTTTGGCTCCTTTGGCTTTCAAGATGGCTCGCAGGGCGAGTTCAGCCTTAGCTGAGTTCCACACCTTTTGATAAGCTTCTGTGGTCTTGTCTTCCAATGCGGCATCGTGGTCATATTCATTAAAATAGGTTTTCACTAAAGCTTCTACATCGGCATCTTTTACTTCCGCATGATATTGCATCAGTTCGCTAACCGGACAGTAGTCTACATGATAACCCATGCGCTGTTCTGCTTCGACTTTATCCCCATCTGTTACGGCTACATTGTTCATCTGATCGCCGAAACGGATAATCAACATGTCTTGTGCATCAGCCCATGCGGCACAAACACGCATCCATACGGCAATCTTGTGCTGGGTGTCCTCATCTTGCCAATAACCTACAACTACTTTACGGCGGATACGCATACGGGTACAGATGTGTCCGAATTCGCGGTCGCCGTGAGCGGATTGGTTCAAGTTCATAAAGTCCATATCCATGGTATTCCAAGGTATCTCTTTGTTGAACTGAGTGTGGAGGTGGAGCAACGGCTTTTTCAGTTGTTGCAAACCGTGTATCCACATTTTAGCCGGTGAGAACGTGTGCATCCACGTGATTACGCCAATGCACTTTTCGTCATTGTTGGCTGCTTTGAATACGGCTTCCACTTCTTTGGATGAATTGGCCGTTCCTTTATATACGACTTTAACGGGGAGTTTACCGGAGGCATTCAAACCGTTAACCATTTGAGTGGAGTGACCGTCGACTGCTACTACTGCGTCACCACCGTACAGAAGCTGTGCTCCCGTAACAAACCATACTTCATATTGATCAAATGCGTTCATGATAAAAATTTTAAATTGTTAAAGATTTGTTAGTTAATATACTTTGTTTATTTCTTTTTCTGTCCGTAGTAGGCGTTCGGTCCGTGTTTACGGTTATAATGCTTCTCGATGAGCAGCGGATTCATTGTGGTTTCGGGGTTTACCATAAAGGACACGAAAGCCATTTTGGCACACTGCTCCATCACTTTGGCATTGTAAACGGCATTGGCAGGACTCGTACCCCAACTGAACGGACCGTGATTCTTTACCAATACACCCGGTGTGTGGTCGGGGTTAATCCCTTCAAACCGTTTAACGATAACATTGCCGGTTTCCAACTCGTATTGTCCTTCTACTTCTGCCTTTGTCATGTCGGAGGTGCAGGGGATAGCTTCGTGGAAATAATCGGCGTGTGTTGTCCCGATATTGGGGATGTTTTTGCCGGCCTGAGCCCATGCGGTAGCATAAGTGGAGTGGGTGTGGACCACTCCTTGAATGTTCGGGAAAGCTTTGTAGAGGACAAGATGTGTCGGTGTGTCGGATGAAGGATTCAATTCTCCTTCTACCACGTTACCGCTTTCCAAATCTACCACAACCATATCCGAGGCTTTCATCGTATCATAGTCCACGCCGCTCGGTTTGATGACTACGAGTCCCTTTTCACGGTCTATGCCTGATACATTACCCCATGTGAAGATAACCAAACCTTGTTTCACTAAATCAAGATTGGCTTGATATACCTTTTCTTTGAGTTCTTCTAACATAGTTCATAATTTAAATTTAGGGGCTTTACGGTAAGCGTTCTCGTTGAACTTATATAAAGCGGCTCCCCGTTTTGACCCTGTTTTATCAATCTTATCTGTTTTTTCGATATAGTTCAAGTCTGCAACCCGTTTGCGGAAATTCCGTTTATCTAAAGGTTCTCCGTAAATGGCTTCGTACAAGCTTTGTAGTTGGAACAGAGTGAACAGGCTTGGCAAAAGGTTGAAACCGATGGGTTCGGAAGAGGCTTTCTTTTGCAACATAATTCGGGCTTGTTTTACCATTTGGGGATGGTCGAAAACAAGTGGTGGAATTTCGTTGATTTCCGCCCAATGCGCATTATGTTGCTGTACCAGATTCCGGTCATATTCATTGATGTTGATTAATGCATAATATGCCACGGATATTACTCTTTCTCCTGGGTCACGGTCTACTTCCCCGAACGTTCCGACCTGTTCCATATATACGTTTTCGAGGCCGGTCAGTTCCGCCAAAACTCTTTTGGCTGCATCGTCTACGCTTTCACCGTCTTGTACGAATCCACCCATTAAGGACCAACTTCCCTTTGCCGGTTCGAAATTCCGCTTGAGCAAGAGCAGTTTTAAACTGCCCTTGTCAAAGCCGAATATGATGCAATCTACGGAAACGTAGAATTGAGGGTTTATATTATAATAGGTGGTCATTTCCTTTTTATATTATCACCAGAAATAAGCATAGAACAATCCGCACAGAACAACAACTCCCAATGTCGCAATGACATCCCATTTGTTCCAGCTCTCTCGGATGCTCTTTTTATAATCGGTTGTAAACGTAATGGCTTCGATTTGTTTTGCCGTCGGTTTCGGTGTGAAGCATGAAACTATGAACATGAATACAATGAGGAACACCAACAACCAAACTTCGAATACCAACCAGTTGGTTTGCCAGAACCAAGTTGTATTTTCCCAGAAAGCTCCGGTCATTACGTCTTTTCCCGTATTGGTCATTACATTGGTAGCCAAACGTACCATACCGATAAGGAATCCTACAATCATACCCCATTCACCGGCTTTCGGAGTAATCTTCTTAGAGAAAATACCGAGGAAGAAGACAGCTACCATTGCCGGAGCAAGCAACGACTGAATACCTTGCAAATAATCGTACAAGCTACCCAAGCTCATCATAACAGGAATCCATGCCATACCGAGGATGACTACAACTACGGTGGCGATACGTCCTACCATGACATAAGTGGCTTCACTCTTGCCTGGACGAAGAGGCTTGTAAAAGTCTTCGGTGAACAATGTGGCACATGAATTGAAGAAAGCAGCTAAAGAGGCAACCAAAGCGCAAATGAAACCGATGGTCACAATTCCTTTTACACCTGCCGGTAATACGTCTTTTACCATCACAGCAAAAGCCGCATCGGTATTTGACATGTCAAATTCACCTTTTGCCGCCAAAGCTGCTGCTACCATACCCGGAATAAGGAACATGAATACCGGTAAGATTTTAAAATAACCGGCAGCGATTGTACCACGACGAGCACGTTTCATTACCACTCTGTTGTCTTCTCCTTTGGTCTGTCCGAGAACACGTTGTACAATGTGCTGGTCTGTACACCAATACCAGAAGCCAATAATTGAAGCCCCGATAAATACGACAAAACCGGGATACTCTTGGTACATGGGGTCGCCTTCTTCCCAATGGAACATGTGGTTGGCACCGTAAGCATGTCCATCTGCACCTACGTTCATGGCGTTGCGCGCATGATCCATCATTTCTGTCCATCCTGCAGCAATGCTACCGTCCCCTAAAGCAGAGAGGCCGAGGAAAAGTACCAAGAATGAACCGATGATAAGGATTGGAGTTTGAATGGTAGAAAGCGTCATGACTCCTTTCATACCACCCAATACGGTGAAGATACCTGTAAGTACGATAAGCCCGATAGCTCCATACCAGAATGGCAATCCGAGCAAGAACTCAAAGAAGATACCACCCGTAAAAGCCGTAACACTCACTTTTGTGAGTACGTAAGCTATGAGTGTAATGATAGAAAGCCATGTACCTGTACGTTGGGTATAGCGGAATTTAAGGAAATCGGGCATGGTGATGATTTTGCCCATCTTATTGTTCAATAACTGGTAGAAAGGAACGAAAAGCCATCCTAAGAATAAAATCATCCAACCTTGCATTTCCCAGTGTGCCATGCCCACACCACTTTTAGCACCGGTTCCTGCCAAACCTACTAAGTGTTCCGAACCGATGTTTGCGGCAAATATGGCCGCACCGATAACGTACCAAGGTTCTCCCTTTCCGAACAGATAGTCTTGGCTGTCTGCCCCTTTCATTGCTCGTTTGTCTTTCTGCACAGAACGATAAACTGCCCATGCTACTAAAATGACTCCAACTACCAGGATTGCCCAATCGAGCCAAATAAATTCATTTGAATTCCAATTCATGGTTTTGTTTTTATTTGATTATAGTTAATGATATTTACTTTTCTACTGTAAACTTGAAGATACATTCGCTATGATAAGTTTGCCCGGGTTCCAATATTACCGAAGGCCATTCCGGTTTATTCGGACTATCGGGGTAGTGCTGGGTTTCGAGACAAACGGAAGCACGCTGGTTGTATACGATTCCTTTCTTTCCACTTAATGTGCCATCCAAGAAGTTTCCGCTGTAGACTTGAATGCCGGGTTCATTCGTATAAACTTCCAATGAGATTCCACTTGTAGGCGAAGTAAGCTTAGCTGCCAATTGGTTGATATCTCCTTGGGTGTTCAATACCCAATTATGGTCATAACCGTTGCCGTTTTTCAGTTGGATAAAATCAAATTTGTCTATATCCTGTCCTACGGCTTTCGGAGTAGTAAAATCCATTGGAGTTTCTTTTACCGTAACGATTTCGCCCGTAGTCATATATGTACTGTCTACAGGAGTATAGTTGTCCGCATTGATATATAAAATATGATCGGTAGCTGGTTGGGACGGATTGCCTGATAAGTTGAAATAAGAATGGTTGGTCATATTGATGACGGTCTTCTTATCTGTGGTTGCATCGTACTTTATGTCCAAGGCATTATCACCGCTTAGGGTATAGGTCACCGTTGCAGTTACAGCTCCTGGGAAGTTTTGGTCTCCGTCAGGAGAATACATCGTCATAGTCAGTGTCGTATCGTTCAACTGTTTTCCCTCATACACTTGATATTGCCATCCTTGAGGCCCTCCATGCAGACAATGGCCAAAATTATTGGTGGGCAATTGAACAGAATCCCCGTCAATAACAATTCTGCCTTTATTTATTCGGTTGGCATAGCGACCTATTGCGGCTCCGAAATCACTGGGTTTGTTAATGTAATCGGCTATACTGTCGAAACCTAACACGACATCGCGTAAGGAATCATTTTTGTCTGGTACCATAATAGATACGATTCGTCCGCCAAAGTTTGTGACACAAACTTCCATTCCATTGGAATTTTTAAGAGTGTACAAGCTTGTCGGTTTGCCTTTTACATCAGCTACGAAGTTCTGCGGATCAAGTCCTGAAACGGTTAAATTACTTTGAGGTTGTTGGCTGCATGAAGCCAAAAGAACTGTGATAAGTCCTACACCTAAGATTGCATTTCTTTCTTTTTTCATGGTGAATGAATTAAAAGATTTAAATTGAATGTAAAGTTACGACTTTATCTCGTATTTCTATTGCAAATATATATGTTTTTAGGCATAAGGTGTATGCCTTACACTTCTTTTTATTCTTTTTCTATGTTATAGTTTATTAAAAAACGTGCAGTCATAGAAAACTATGCTGGATAGGACATCGTTTTATTCAGTTGTGGGTTACGTTAATAAAAAGGGAATCACTACATTGTAATGATTCCCTTTTTCTACATAAATAAGATGCTAAGATTTTGTTTTTAGCAGAGTTTTCTGGAACCGTCTCCTATGACTACATCAATAATGACCGGTTCCTTACCGAATTTTTCTTTGAATTTCGATTTGACTACTTTTACGAAGTTGTCATAAAGTTCATCACTTACAAGATTGATGGTGCAACCTCCGAAACCTCCTCCCATAATACGAGAACCGGTTACGCCTTCTTCTTTTGCTATATCATTCAGGAAGTCCAATTCAGGGCAAGAAACTTCGTATTCTTTGCTCAGACCGTAATGGGTTTCGTACATTTTCTGTCCTACGGTTTCATAGTCGCCTTTCTCTAAAGCATCACAGACAGCCAAGACACGTTCTTTTTCGCCAATGACATATTTAGCTCGCATGAAATCCTCTGCCGATACTTCGTTCTTCACTTCATCCAACATCGCATAGTCTGCATCGCGTAAGCTCTTCACTTCAGGATGGTGCTTGTTGATGACTGCGGCTACGTTTTCGCAACTTCTGCGGCGGTCATTGTAGGGAGAACCTACAAGTTCGTGCTTTACACAAGAGTTTACTAATACCAATTTATAGCCCTTCGGATCAAACGGGAAGTATTCGAATTCACCGCTGCGGCAATCCAAACGCATCAGGCTGCCTGCTTTACCGTGAACAGAAGCGAATTGATCCATGATACCGCAATTGCATCCCAAATATTTATGTTCTGTAGCTTGTCCGACTTTAGCCAATGTCATTTTGTCTATTTTGTTTTCGCCGAACATATCGTTGAGTGCAAAAGCATATACGCTTTCCAGTGCTGCAGAAGAAGACATTCCTGCTCCGAGAGGAACATCGCCTGCAAATGCTGTATTAAAGCCTTCTACGGGAATACCCAATGCCATCATTTCCCGACATACGCCGAAAATGTAGCGGGCCCAACTTGCTTTCGGTCCTTTTTCATCGTCTAAAGAAAACTCTACGTAATCTTTCAAATCGATAGAGTAGGCACGTACGTTTCTTGTTCCATTTACTTTTATTTCAGCAATCATGCCTTGTTGAACAGCACCGGGGAATACAAATCCGTCATTATAATCAGTGTGTTCACCGATGAGGTTGATACGACCCGGAGAAGCATATACAGAACCGGTTGTTCCATCAAAGTGTTCAATGAAACGGCTTCTTACATCATCTATTGTCAATTTCATAATCCATTTATTTTATGAGGTTAATAAAAAGAGATTTTTCTTATCCTTTAAGTCCTACTTTAGAACCTTTCCAGCAGAACCAAATGACATACAGGTAGTAGATGAACATCATGCAGATAGCCATGCCTACACCTGTATGGTCTACTACGACACCCATCAACAAAGGCAGTGTGGCCGCACCGATTACACCCATGTTAATGATACCACTGGCAGCTTTTGTATGCGGACCCAATTCCTGTAAACCGAGGTTGAAGATAAGCGGCCACATCACGGAGTGGAACAAGCCGGCTGCCAACATGGCGTATACGGCCGCCATCCCCGGTAGAACGAATGAAATGCCGACGCATGCCGCACCTCCGAGAAGGCAAACTGTCAACAAATGGCGTGGTTGGTATTTGCTTAATACACCGGCACCAATGAAACGTCCAACCATCATACCGCCCCAGTACAACGGCAGGAAGTCTTCGGCTTTGCCGCCCAAATCAGGCTTGCTGTCGAAATAAGCAGACAACATGGACGGGATACCGATTTCCAATCCCATATACATAAAGATGGCGAAAGCACCGAACCATACGTGGGGGTATTTGAACACGCTCGATTTGTATTCTCGTGTGTCACCATTGTCGGCAGCTTGCTCTTCTTCTTTGATTTCCGGAAGTTTCAAGAAGTAAAGAATGATGCAAAGCAGGAAAGTAAAAATGCCCAATCCCAAGAAAGGAACGGTCACATCATTTCCGCTTAATTGATCTTCCGATTTACCTGCAATAATAAAATAGGTAATAAACATCGGAGCCAATGTCGTGGCTACAGAATTTAAGGCTTGGCTTAACGTCATACGGAATGCACCTTTCTCTGGTGCACCTAATACCATTACGTACGGATTCGCTACGAGTTGCAACATGACGATACCCAATGCCACACAACACATGCTGGCTAAGAAGATATTATAGATGGTCGTCTGGGCGGCATCCAAATTCGTTGAGATACCAAAGTAATTGATTACGAATCCCAATCCGACAACGGCCAAGCCGAGAACCAATGTCATCTTATAACCAATCTTGTTCATCATAAGAGCAAAAGGAATGGACAAAGCATAAGCTCCATAAAAAGCGGAGTTAACAAGTTGTCCCTGGGCTTCTGTCAGGTTGAATACAGTCTTGCAGAATCCAATCATAGAATTGTTCATTGTCGTTACGAAACCGATAAGGAAGCAAACGATAATGACCACCGTGAGAGCGAACGTGTAGTTCGGTTGTGTTTTTTGAGTCATTTGATAATTTGTTTTTTTAAGATTTGTTTGTCTATTATTGTTTCACTTATTTTTCAATTCCGAATTTATAGATTGTTGTTTGGGTATAAGTTTCGCCCGGTTTCAGAACTACAGACGGAAAGTAAGGGCGATTGGGGGAATCGGGGAAATGCTGGGCTTCAAAACAAATTGCGCTTCGACGCGGGAATGTTGCCCCTAACTGTCCCTTGTATCCGTCAGCCCAATTATCCGTATATACTTGAACTCCAGGTTCGGTGGTATAAACTTCCATTGTACGACCGGAAACAGGTTCGTATATTTTAGCTGCAAAACTCAGTTCGCCTACTTCTCTCTTATTGAGTACGAAGCAATGGTCGTAACCGGCTCCATTCCGCGTCTGTTCGTCATCGGCATCTATGCGTTCGCCGATTTCATGCGAGGTTGTGAAATCAAAAGGAGTACCTTTTACAGGTTTGATTTCTCCTGTAGGAATAGAGGTGTTATCAATTGGAATGAAGTAATCGGCATTAATCTGACATTGCAGTTTTTCAATAGTAGGAGTAGGGTTGGCAATACCGGCCAGACTGAAGAAACCGTGATTGGTCATATTGACGATAGTTGTTTTGTCGGTGGTTCCCTTGTATTCGATTACCAATTCATTGTCGTCGGTAAACGAATAAACGACATTCATGTCCAATTTCCCGGGAAAACCTTCTTCGCCGTCTGCGAAGACGTAATGCAGGCGCAATGTCCGTTCGTCCGTTTGCTCTGCGTCCCATACGCGGGCATGACATCCGGTGGGACCACCGTGGAGACTATTCGGACCATTGTTAATCGTCAATGAATACTCTTTTCCTTCTAACGTAAATTTACCTTTACAGATACGATTACCGTAACGGCCTATCAGAGTACTGAGGAATGGCTCCGGACTACTGATGACCTCTTGGATGTTGTCATGTCCTTGAATGACATTTGCCATTTTTCCGTCACGGTCAGGAACCATAATGGAAACCAGTGCTCCTCCGTAATTTGTAATGGCAACTTCACAACCCTTATTGTTTCTCAGAATAAACAAATCTGTTTGTTTGCCCTGAACTTCTGCTTGAAAATCTTCTCTTTTAAGACCACTAATATTTTTTAAACTCATCCGACTTATGATTTAAAGTTAAATTATCGTTATGCAAAATAAGAAAAAAACTTTCTTATTGCAAAAGATTTCGGGGAAAAAGATGATGCAGAAATGAGAAGATTTGCAGATTATGCTTGTTCCGGGTGATAAAAGGCTAAAAAGTCAGCCACAATGAACGTGCTACCTCCTACGAAAATCAGATCCTTTTCCGTAGAAGATTGCCGTGCCGCCTGAAAGGCAGACCTTACGTCGGGCCAGGAAGTTCCTCTTAATCCGGCTTCTTTAGCGAGTGTTTGAAGAGTGTGTTCGTCAAGTGCCCGTTTGACGTTTGCTTTCGTGAAATAATAGGTCGCGCATTGGGGAAGCTGTCGTAGAACGGAATGAATGTCTTTGTCATTTACCATACCTATTACAATGTGGAGCTTATCGGCCTGGACACCTCTCAGTTGGTCGGCAATATAACTTATCCCTCCTGTGTTATGTCCTGTGTCGCAGATTATGGTGGGGGACATTCCGACTTGTTGCCAACGGCCTCGTAGGCCGGTGAGTTTGCAAACTTGCCCGAAGCCGAGCCGGATATGCTCTTGTGCGATAGTATAACCGGCTTTTCGAAGTTCGTCGATAGCCGTGAGTATGGTTGCCGTATTCTTTTCCTGGCAGAGCCCCCCCAGTTCGCCTATAAAACTTCCGTAATGAAGAGTCTCGTACACACGTGTATTGCTTTCCGAACGGGATGAGATGACTTCATGCTCTTCTTCTGCAAATCTTATTGGAGCATTCATCTCCAATGATTTATCCTTGAAGACCTTTTTTGTTTCCTCGGTAGTCTCGCCGATGACCACTGGAACTCTGGGCTTGATGATTCCTGCTTTCTCTCCGGCAATTTTCGTAAGGGTGTTTCCCAGAAATTGCACATGGTCTAAGCTGATATTGGTAATGACGGACAAATCCGGAGTAATGATGTTGGTGCAGTCCAAGCGTCCTCCCATGCCTACTTCGATAACGGCCACATCCACTTCGGCCTTCGCAAAATATTTGAAAGCCAAAGCCGTGGTCAATTCAAAGAAAGAAGGGTGCAGAGGCTCGAAGAAAGAGCGTTCGTCTTCGACAAAAGAAACCACTTCGCATTCCGGTATCATTTTTCCGTTTACCCGTATGCGCTCCCTGAAATCGGTCAGGTGAGGTGACGTATAAAGGCCCACTTTGTAACCTGCGGTTTGAAGTATGGCAGCCAATGTATGGCTGCACGAGCCCTTGCCGTTAGTGCCCCCTACGTGGATGGTTCTGAATTTGCGGTGAGGATGACCAAAATGTTCATCCAACAGCAAAGTGTTGCTTAGTCCTTCTTTGTAAGCTGTTCCTCCTATATTTTGGAACATGGGCACACTGTCGAACAAGTATGTTGTGGCTTCTTTATACGTCATCTCTTTATTTATAGCTTTTATTCAAAATAGCTTTTGAACTTTCTGAATATCTTTTCCTTAATGGAAGGATTCGGAGCGAAGTTGTCACTCTTCTTCATCTCTTCCAACGTCTTCTTTTCGTCTTTGCTCAAAGCTTCCGGAATATACACACTGATATTTACGATAAGGTCTCCTGTACCGTATCCGTAACCTTGTACGGCAGGCAGCCCCTTGCCTCTCAAGCGTACCACCTTGCCCGGTTGTGTCCCCGGTTCTATTTTGATTTTTACTTTTCCGTCGATGGTCGGGATTTCCGCATCGCCGCCCAATGCCGCAGTGGGGACATCCAAAAGTAAATTGTATATCAGATTATTGTCTTCCCGTAAGAGTTCCTTGTGCGGTTCTTCTTCGATATAAACTTGAATGTCTCCCGGGACTCCGTTACGTCGGGCAGCATGGCCTTTTCCCGTGACGGTGACGACCATGCCGTCTCCTACGCCGGCGGGAATTTTCACTTCAATGACTTCTTCGTCGTTGACGACACCTTCCCCTCCGCATTCTTTGCACTTGTTCTTTATGATGGTTCCTTCTCCGCCACACGTGGGGCAAACGGCTTGTGTTTGCATCATGCCGAAAATACTCTGTTGGGTTTTTACGACGAAGCCGTTACCGTGGCATGTCGGGCATGTCTCGGTAGCACCGCTGCCTTCAGCTCCGCTTCCGTGGCAATGCGGGCAGGCCACTTTCTTTTTGACCTTGAATTTCTTGGTTACTCCTGTGGCTATTTCCTGAAGCGTCATTCTCACTTTAAGGCGAAGATCCCCCCCCCTGTATTGGGGTTTCCGGGCTCTGCCGCCTCCACCAAAGCCACCAAATCCGCCATGGCCTCCGAAAATGTCGCCAAACATGGAGAAGATATCATCCATGTTCATGCCGCCGCCTCCGAATCCGCCTGCACCATTTACGCCTTCCGGTCCGAACTGGTCGTAGCGGGCACGTTTTTGCGGGTCGCGGAGCACGTCGTATGCTTCTGCTGCTTCCTTGAATTTGGCTTCGGCTTCCTTGTCATCCGGATTGCGGTCGGGATGATATTTGATAGCCATTTTCTTATAAGCCTTTTTTATCTCGTCGTCCGAGGCGTTTTTTGAAACGCCTAACACTTCATAATAGTCACGTTTCGCCATATTTCATTGCGGTTTAAAGTCCTACGGCCACTTGAGAGTGGCGAATCACCTTTTCATTTAAAGTATAGCCTGTTTTGACGCAGTCGATAATTTTACCTTTCATTTCGTCCGAAGGAGCCGGCACTTGGGCAATAGCCTCATGCAAATCCGTATTGAAATCGGCATTTTCGGTCTCTATTTTCTTGACCCCCTGTTCGCCCAAGATTTTCACGAATTTCTGGAATATCAAGTCCACGCCTTCTTTTACGGCAGCCACGTCTTCCATCTTGTCCATATTCTTCAATGCACGTTCCATGTCGTCCAATATGGGAAGTATGGCTGTGATGGTTTTTTCCGCCCCGTTCAAAATCAATTCAGCCTTTTCTTTGATGGTACGTTTGCGGTAATTGTCAAATTCGGCAACCTGACGCAGGTATTTGTCTTGCAGTTCTGCCACTTTGGTTTCTGCTGCAGCCAATTTGTCTTCCACGGACATTTCCTTTGCCGGTTGTTCTTCAGCTTTGTCGCCTTCGTCTTGTTGTGAGGTCGCTACATTATCCAAGGTTTCTTCTTGTTGGGCTTTCAACTCTTCTTCGTTCATATCTTTATTTTTTTCCATGATGCAATATTTTAAAAGGGTATTTAGTCGCTAAATACCCTACAAATAGTTTGCCATTCGGCTTTTGTTCCTCAAAAATATTTTTTAATCCCCGTACATTCTTGTTTTAAGTTCCTTGATGTGGTCGCTGGCAATGTACTCGTCGTATTCCATCATCTTGTCGATAATGCCGTTGGGAGTGAGTTCGATGATACGGTTGGCTACGGTTTCGATGAACTCGTGGTCATGGCTGGAGAACAAGATGTTGCCTTTGAACAGCTTCAGGTTGTTGTTGAAAGCCTGGATGCTTTCCAAATCCAGATGATTTGTCGGGGTGTCCAAAACGAGACAGTTGGCGTTTTTCAACTGCATGCGGGCTATCATACAACGCATCTTCTCTCCTCCCGAAAGCACGTTGACTTTCTTCATTACCTCTTCTCCCGAGAACAGCATTCTTCCGAGGAAGCTCTTGAAGTAAACTTCGTTACCTTCACCGAACTGGCTCAACCAATCCACAAGATTCAAATCGCTTTCGAAGAAACGGGTGTTGTCGAGAGGCAAATATGCCGTAGTAATGGTCACTCCCCATTTGTAGTCGCCTCCTTGTGCTTTACGGTTACCGTTGATGATTTCAAAAAAAGCCGTCATGGCACGCGGGTCGCGGCTCAGGAAAACGATTTTATCTCCTTTTTCTACGGTAAAGTTCACGTCGTTGAAAAGCACGGTTCCGTCGTCCGTTGTGGCACGTAATCCTTTCACCTCGAGGATTTGGTTGCCCGGCTCGCGCTCCATCTGAAAAATGATGCCCGGGTATTTGCGGGTAGAGGGGCGTATTTCCTCTACATTTAATTTTTCCAACATCTTTTTTCGGCTGGTGGTCTGCTTGCTTTTGGCTACGTTGGCAGAGAAGCGCCGGATGAATTCTTCCAATTCCCGCTTCTTTTCTTCGGCCTTGGCCTTTTGGTTTTGAGCTTGTCTCAGGGCCAACTGGCTGGATTCATACCAGAAACTGTAATTACCGGCGAACATCGTCACTTTGCCGAAATCAATATCCACCGTATGGGTACAGACGGCATCCAAGAAGTGACGGTCGTGGCTTACTACCAATACCGTGTGCTCGAAATCGGAAAGGTATGATTCGAGCCATTGCACCGTGTCGAGGTCGAGGTCGTTGGTCGGCTCGTCCAACAGCAGGTTGTCCGGTTCGCCGAAGAGGGCTTTTGCCAACATGATACGTACCTTTTCCTTACCGCTCAGCTCGCCCATCAGTGCGTAATGCTTGTCCTCTTTGATACCCAGGCCGCTCAACAAGGCTGCGGCATCGCTTTCGGCATTGTATCCGCCCATTTCCGCGAACTTTTCTTCCAGTTCGGCCACTTTGATACCGTCTTCGTCCGAAAAGTCGGCTTTGGCATAAAGCGCATCGCGTTGCTGCATGATGTCCCACAATACGGTGTGTCCCATCAGCACGGTATTCAGCACGGTACAGTCGTCATATTGGAAGTGGTCCTGGCTCAGTACGGAGAGCCTTTCGCCCGGTCCCAGTTCCACACTGCCTTTGGTCGGTTCCAATTCGCCCGATATGGCTTTCAGCAACGTGGACTTCCCGGCTCCGTTAGCCCCGATGACACCGTAAATATTTCCATTGGTGAACTTCATGTTTACATCCTTGTACAGGACTCTTTTCCCGAACTGGATGGCAAGATTCGATACGCTAATCATACTTTAAATTATACCTTGAATTGAATATTTTCGGCAAAGGTACGAAAAATATTTTATTCGTTCATGGTTTCTCCGGTAAACTGCAAGGGGAGTAGGGCTTTGACCGAATCGACCACGTAGGTACCCTCTTCGCCGAACAGCAGGATGCGTACGGGATGTCCGTACCGTTCTTCCACTCCGAGAATGACTTGCCGGCAAGCTCCGCAAGGAGGGATGGGAGCTTTCAGGAAAGCCCCGTGGGCGTATGCGGCAATGGCCAGTTCTTCCACGCTTTTCTCTGGGTAGCGTGCGTTGGCATAGAAGAGTGCCGTGCGTTCTGCGCACAGGCTTGACGGGAAGGCGGCGTTTTCCTGGTTGCTTCCCGTTACAATCCTTCCGTCGGACAGCCGGGCGGCTGCGCCCACGCAGAATTTAGAGAAAGGTGCATAGCTCGTCTGTGTGGCCTCCTTGGCCTTGTCTATCAATTCACGGTCTGCTTCCGATAATTCTTCATAGTCGTATATTCTGACTTTGCTGATAATTTCCTTCTCTTTCATAGGACTGTTTCCTTTTGGTTAATAATGCACAAATATATGTTTTTTTATTCACAACGAAGAAAAAAGAGGTAACTTTGTGTGTGAGAAATCCTTCATGATATTTGAGATATGCGATTGAAAACCGTTTTTCTATCCGTGTTGTTCGGCGTGACGAGCTTTTTGCTGCAGGCACAGGGTGTCAGCCAGCAATACCTTAATTATATAGAACGATACAAGGGAATGGCTATAGACCAGATGTTACGTTATAAGATTCCGGCCAGCATCACATTGGCACAAGGATTATTGGAAAGCGGAGCCGGGACAAGTACATTGGCCCGGAAAGCCAACAATCATTTCGGCATCAAATGCGGGCGGGCCTGGAAGGGCCCCTACGTCTTACAGGACGATGACGAACGTAATGAAAAGTTTCGTAAATACAGGAGCGTGGAAGAGTCGTACGAAGACCATTCACGTTTTCTGCAACAAGCACGTTATTCTTCGTTGTTCGACCTTTCTCCGAAAGATTATAAAGGTTGGGCGCGTGGTTTGAAACGTTGTGGCTATGCCACGAATCCGCGTTACGCTTCCTTGCTGATAGATTTGATAGAACGGTACGACTTAGACCAATACGACAAGTACAAATCGTCGAAGTTGCATTTTGATTATAGCAGCATAGACCGTCAACTGAACAGTGAGTCGTTGCCGTCCCATCTGGTGTACCGCAATAATGAGAATTATTATATTATTGCACGCGCCGGGGATACGTTTGATTTGTTGGCGGAAGAAACCGGTGTGTCGGCACGCGACATCCGGAAGTTCAATGAATTGCCGAAAGGGTATCGAATCCAGGCCGGCGATGTATTGTATCTGGAACGGAAGCGGAAAAAGGCCGCCAAGAAATACAAGGATGTGCCTCACGTGGTGAAGGCCGGTGAGTCGATGTATAATATAGCGCAACGCTACGGGATACGTTTGGAGAGTCTGTATGATATGAATAATTTGCCGGCAGATTATGCCATTCAAGTAAATGACCGTTTGCGTGTACGTTAAAAAAGGAGGTCAGAATGAAACAGAAAGGTCTTTGTCGGGCTTTATTGCTCATTTTGTTTGCGACCTGCGCGGTTGTAGGACAGGCGCAGGAGGTCTTGCGCTCGGATTCGGTAACGGGTGTGGATGCCGGAAAGGAGAGCCTGAAGATACAGCCGTCGGCATCGGAAGTGACGCCGGAGAAGGTCGGTGCGCGGTTGGCTTTGACGGATACGTTGGTAGCCGATACGGCACAATGGGCTTTTCGCCCCTCTCTTCCTCCATTGTACCGGGACGGTACCGTGGCTTATTTCCCGGCAAGTTATTATGGTGGATATTGGGGCTTATGGGAACTGCATGAAGGTTTCAATGCCTGTCTGGACATGAGCGTGTCGGCCTCGTTCGGCAAGAACCGTTTTCCCGGGGTGGGATTCGGGACCGGAATCTCTGCCATGTACGTGCGTAGCCTTACCGACCGGTTGGTGCTGTCTGTGGGAGGCTTTTACGACCGCTTGTCTTGGAACGGCTTGAATGAGAACCGTTTCGGAATCAATTTGCTGGCCGGTTATCAGTTGACTGACAGGGTGAGTTTGTACGCATACGGCAGCAAAGCTTTTTTCCCGATGCAAGGCCGTCAGCCGTGGATTCCTCCGATGCCGTGGATGAATAATTTCAGCAGTCGGTTTGGAGGAATGGTGCATTTCAAGGTTTCCGATGCCGTGTCGGTTTCGCTCAGTGTGGAAGAGACCAGTTGGAAACGTTGACGGACGAAAGACGGTAGGAAGCCATGGGGCCTAGCGGCTGGATATGTTGCCATAGCCTGAAAAACATACACATCCGTGCGGTTCCTACCAAGGGGAGCGCACGGATGTTTTGTTTGGACAAAATGTTGTTTGAATCCCGTTTTGAAGTATTAAAGTGAAAGCAAAAAGGATGTTTCTGTTACGCATGCCTTTCACGAAAAGTCTTTGTTAAGGGGGGCTTGACGATATTTTCGGATACATTTTTTTAAGTTTCGGGGCTTGTTTTTCACGTATCTAAAGCAAAATTAGGAAACACTTTCAGCCGAACGATTTTTCGTTCGGCTGAAAAAACATTTTTTTTCTCCGCATATCGTGGAAGAGGTGTCTGCATGTTGTCGGAAAGTTCTACGCAGACGGTGGCACGGCGGTCGGCAAATGCCCCGTTTTTACGCTATTTGGGGTGGAAAGGGACACAAATCCGGAATGCCTTCTTGCGAGGCGGAACGCCTCGGATGCTTACGCGTTCCGTATTGCCTTGCGTCGGGCGTGGACTTTCATACGGCATTATGAAAGCAGGAATGCGGGGCAGGCTGGCATTCTGTACTTTTCCCGATGCGCGAGAATCGCGTATTTGCGACGGCGGCGGGGGAAGGGCACGAATAAGCGAGCCACGAGGAGGTGGGGTTGTCATATTGACACTCGGAATACTTCTTTTCATACCAACCATATTTGCATGTTTATTCTGTTTTGATGCTGTTTACAGGATTATCTTGTGCCGTTTGGCGGCATTGGGTATAGACGGTGGCCAAGGTGATGGTGCCGATGGCCAACAGGGCCAGTGCAAAAATCCACCAGTGCAGGGGTGTCTTGTAGGCGAAGTTTTCCAGATAACGGTGCACGCCGTACCATCCCAAAGGGACAGCCACGATGAAACTGACTGCCAACGTGAGGCTGTATTGCCGAAAAAACATCCTGATGATGCCGTTCGTGGTGGCTCCCATGATTTTACGCAGCCCGATTTCCTTCCGTCGGTAGTTGCATTCAAAAAGCGTCATGCTGAACACGCCGGCCAAAGAAATGGCGGTGGCCAAAAGGCAGAAGAGGATAAGGGTCTGTTGCGTGTGTTTCTCTTCCGTATAGATGTTTTCCATAAGTTGGAATTGGGTCTTCAGCTCGAATGTGCTTTCAGGTGAGAAATCCAGGCAGAAGTCCATGACGGGCTTGAAGGCGTCTTCCAAGGCCACGCCTTCCCGGATGCGGATGTTGGCTATCCCTTTTGACATCCAACCTGCATAGGGACCGTTCATGACTTTCAAGCAGAGCGGGGTGACTTCGTCGCGCAGGGAACCGATTTTGAAGTTGTCGCAAATACCGACTATGGGGCTTTTTATTTCATCTTCAAGGATTTCTTTCCCCACCCGCACGTCTGTATAGAGGTCGTAGGCCGCTTTGTTGAATATCATGGGCGAGCTTTCGTCCTTCGGGTTGAAATCTTTTCCTTCAATGATGCGTATCCCCATCACTTTAAGGTAATTGTACGAAACGGGGAGGCAAATGAAGCCCATGTGTTTCCCGTCGGAACTCATTCTTCCCCACGACATCACTTCGCTGCTCTTTTGGGCCGATAGCATGAAACGCGATAGGGCTACGTCCTCTACGCATGCCACTTGCCGAAGCCCCGAAGCAAAAGCCTCGGCTTTTTGATCGTAGATTTTTGCCGCATAAAGGTCGAGCGTGATGATTCTGTCCTTGTCGTATCCGAGGTCGGAATGGCGCATATAGTAGTTTTGGCAAACGATGCCTCCCACGCCGATAAGCAAGGCCATGGCCGCTGTGAGTTGCACGCCCATGAGCAGGGTGCGTATCTGCCGTCCTTTGGCCGACAGCCCGAAGTTCCCTTTTAGGGCGAGTGCCGGTTGGAAAGACGTGGAGTAGAATGCGGGAAAGAGGCTGGCCGCACATCCTATAAGGATGGATAACGCTCCCGTTGCCGCCGTGATGCGCGGAAAAGAGGACAGCGAGATGTCGACTTTGAGCAACTCGTTGACGAAACTTTCTTCCAGGGCTTTGACCACCAGCAAGGCCAACAGGAAGGCCGTGAAGCTTAATATGGCACTTTCCATGACCATGGCGCGTATGAGGTGGCTGCGCCGGGCGCCCAATACCCTTTGGGTGTTCAGGCTACGGACACGGAGCGGGGCCAATGCCGTATAGAAATTGGTGAAGTTGATGGCGGCAATCAGGATGATGAGCAAGGCTATGGCTGTGTAGACGTAGCGTTGTTGCATGCTTAATTTAATGGAGTCGCTTGTTCTCAGGTCTTTGCGGTAGGGGAGGTCCGGATAGGGGACCAAATGGATGGAGGCGTTGTCGGATTCTATTATTTTAGACTGGATTAAGCCTTCCAACTCTGTTTTCTTTTCCGGATTCTCCAGTTGGAGATAGGCAAATAAACTGGCCTCCGACCAGTTGTCCTTATAGGCATTTCCCATGGTGTTGTAGACCATGTTTTTTACGGAACAGTTTTCGGGAAAGTCACGGTAGACGCCCCCGATGGTCCAACCGTATCCCCTTCCTTTTTCATCGAAGAACTTCCCGACCAGGTCCGTCGTGTTGAAATACGTCAGAGCCATGCTTTCGGGAATAAAGATGTGAAGGGGTTGCGTAAAAGTCGTCGTGTCGCAGGCAATCCACTTGAATCCGAACATGGGAAAGAAATCCGGTGCCACGCCTCTGGCCGTGGTCTCGAACTCCTGTTTCTGGTCGGGGCTGACGGCATGGAGGGTCCAACCGTTTTCCACGAATGTGCACCGGGTGATTTCCGGCGATATGCTACTTAAGTTTTCAATGACCGGGCGTGCGAAAGTGCTCCATGGCATATTGCCTTCCGGCTCATTGACAAGCATGAATATATGGTTCGCATTTTTCAGGTTCCGGTCGTAGGCGGACTCGAAGCGTACTTCCATCATGATGACGATGAAAGCCGCCAGTGCCAACGAAAAGCCTGCCACGTTCATGACAATGGATGCAGGAAAACGTCTGAAAATACTTTGGAAATTACGATAGAGTGTTTTCATGTGAAGTCTTTTTAGATGTTAATCCACAATGTTTGCTATCACTTTCCCGTCGAAGAGCTTCACGATGCGCTCGGCATACCTCGCGTCGTGCTCGCTGTGGGTCACCATGATGACGGTGGTGCCTTCGCGGTGAAGTTCGGTGAGAAGTTCCATGACTTCCATACCGTTTTTAGAATCGAGGTTTCCGGTCGGCTCGTCGGCCAGTATGAGTTGGGGGCGGGCGATGACGGCGCGGGCAATGGCCACTCTTTGTTGCTGTCCTCCCGATAATTGTTGCGGGAAATGCCCGGCCCGGTGGCTTATTTTCATCCGCTGTAGTATTTCCTTGACTTTTTCTTTCCTTTCTTTTGTGGGAATGTGCATGTAGGTGAGCGGCAATTCCACGTTTTCCCATACGGTAAGTTCGTCTATGAGGTTGAAACTTTGGAACACGAATCCGATGGTGCCTTTTCGTAATTCCGTGCGTTCATTCTCCCGCAGGCGGCTTACTTCCTGTCCGTTGAGATGGAATTTCCCCACCGTCGGGTTGTCGAGCAGTCCGATGATGTTCAGCAAGGTGGATTTTCCGCAACCGGACGGCCCCATGATGGCCACAAATTCTCCTTTTCCCACTTGCAGGTCGATGTCCTGCAACGCAATGGTTTCCACTTCTTCCGTACGGAAGGTCTTTCCGAGTTTTTCCAATCGTATCATATTGTTTAATTTGAGGTTTTAGAAATTCAGAATAATTTCAGTTCGTCGGTTGCCTTATAGCTTTCATATCCCGATATTACGACTTGTTCTCCGGGCGAGAGCCCTTCGAGTATTTCATAATAAGTAGGGTTCTGGCGGCCGATTCGTATGTTGCGCCTGTAGGCTCGTGTACCGTCGGGGCTGAGTACGAAAATCCATTTTCCGCCGGTGGTCTGGAAGAAAGTGCCTTTGGGTATGATGACGCATTCCGAAGGTTGTCCCAGTTGCAGGTTGATGTCGTAGCTTTGTCCGCTGCGTATGTGTCCGGGGCGTTTGTCCGTGAAAACAAGTTCCGTGCAAAATTTCCCGTCGCGCACCTCAGGGAGAACCTTGCGCAGGAGGAGCGGATATTTCTGGTCTTGCTGCGTGAAAGTACCCGCAAGTCCCGCATGTACCCTGTCGATGTAAAGTTCGTCGATATAGGCCTCTATCTTGAAATCCGACAAGTCGTTGACTTGTCCCACTTTACGCCCGGCAGATATGTTCTCGCCCAACTCCACTTCCAACAGTCCCAACTCGCCGTCGATTCCGGCCCGGACGTCGAGTTTGCTTTTTCTGGCCCGGATAAGGCTCAGGTTGCGCTGCATGTTTTCGAGGTTTTCTTCCATCTGTTGCATTTGTATGCTGCGGTAGATGGAGTCTTGGAGCAGCCTTTCGCAGATGAGGCTGTATTGCTTTTCGGCCAGTTCGCAGTCTTCTTTGCATTGCAGGAATTCTTCGCGGCTCACGAGCTCGTCCTTATACAGTCTGCTGTATTGCCGGAACGTGCGCCGCTTGCGTTCCTTGTTTTGCGAAAGTTGCAGTTTTTCCATTTCATTGTTGAGCTTGTCCTGTTGCATGGTGACTTGGGTGTTGCGCAACAGGTTTTGTTTTTCTGCCAATTCGGCTTCCGCATTCAGTATTTGCAGGTCGAGGTTGGCATTGGTGAGGCGTAGCAGCACGTCGCCGGCTTTTACCCGGCTTCCTTCTTCTGCTACTTTTTCGGTCACGATGCCCCCTTCCTCGGGAGCCACTTGCACGGTGGAAATAGGACTTGCTTGCCCTCGGATACGGATATAGTCGTCGAAGTTCGTCTTTTCCGCCGTGGCGATGTTCAAGATGCGGCGGTCTACTTTCAGCACGCTATGGTATTTGCCGAAAACAATCCAACCGACAAGGGCGGATAGCAATATTCCTCCGGCTATCCACGGCAAGTGTTTGCGTTTGATTCCTTTTTTGGGAGTAACAGGTATGTCCATGTATGTTGCAGCTTTTGGGGTTAGTAAATCAGTAAAGAGGTTCGCCTTGGTAATAGGATACCAACCGGCATTTTAGCAGATGGTTCAGTTTGCATTGCAACAAGGTGGCTCGGCTGGAAAGAAGCGTGTTGCTTGCGGTACGCAGGTCGAGCGGTGCCGCCATGCCTTCGTCGAATTTCCGTGCGATGACGGCGTAGGCGATGGAGTCGGCCTTGACTTTTTGTTCCATGTGGAGGTATTCCTTGCGGAGTGATTCGCGGTCGAGTATGGCTTGTTGCACGTCGGCCCAAAGCTCGTCTTGCCGTTGGGCATATTCCTCTTGTGCTGACCGGTATGCGATTTTACTACGTTTGTAATTCATGGCGTTTCCTAACCGGTTGAATAGCGGGAAGCTGATATTGAAACTCAGGTATTGCCCCCAGTTGTTCCTAAGTTGGCGGGCGTATGGGATGAAATCGGCTTTTCCCAACGTACGGAAATATGAGGACGACATGCCGGCCGAGAAGGATATGTCGGGAAAGAAGCGGCTTAACGCCTGGCGTTTGCCGTATAGGCTTGCGTCCACGGCAAGTCGGCTTTGCCGCATTTCCGGAAGCCGGGCCTCGGCGACACGGTAAGTGTGTGCTATTTCATCTTGGAAGGGTTCGCTTGGGACCAGTGGTACCGTCACATGCCAGTCGGCCGAAGCTATGTGCAATTCTTCTGTGACAGGGTAGGCCATTTCCTTTTTCAGGGCAAGTAAGGCGTTGTCGAGCAGGTGAAGCGTATGAGCGTGGTTGTAGTCGTCGGCGGCATATTGTGCTTCGATGAGAGCCACGTCGGTTTTGCTTTTTAGGCCGAGTTCTTTGAGGCGATGCACCTTTTTCACTTGGATGCGGCTTTCGTCCAGTTTACTCTCCGTATAGGAGGCAAGTTCCTGATAGTAGGAAGCCTGTATGTAAAGTTCCATGAGGTTGAGCACCATGTTGTCGCGCCGGGCTTCCGTTTGGCTTTTTCCTTGGGCCAGTTGCAAACGTGTAAGTTTGAATTGGTGTATCAGGTTGCCTCCGGTGAAGAGAGGGACGGAGAGGCTGGCAGAGTAACTGTTGTTCAGGTTCGATACTGTGCCATAGGTGTTGGTTTCCGGGTCTACCGAACGTCCGAAACTAAAGTTTACTCCGCTTTGGGCGGACAGCGAAGGAAGAAAGGCTGTATAGGCCTCCACAAGCCGGGTCTGTTGCGATTCAACGTTCCATTGCTGTATTTTCAAGTCACGGTTGTGTTCCAATGCATAGCCGATGCATTGCCGCAGGTCCCAACTGTCGGCTGCCGGTAGGGTAAAGGCATTGAGCCATCCGGTGCAGAATAAGAATATCCATTTCTTCATGATACGTTGCAATCATTTTACATATCCTCTTGCAATTCGTGTGCCAAAATCCGTATTCTTTTGATAATATGTGAGATAGGAAAATGACGGAGTAAGGCCGGTGTCCAAATGTTAGACAGTGGTTGTCTTGTTATTGGACGGTGCTTCTGTCTGCACCGGAGCGGAGTGCAAATATTTCTGCGCCGTGTGTCTGTGTTTTCCCTATATTTCCTTTATATTTGTTCTCTCTAACTCATACATGAAATAAAGATACGACACGATGGCTGTTTCTTATTCTATATTGGTGGTGGATGATAACCGGAGTATTCTTACCTCCTTGCAATTTCTTTTAGGCGACTATTTTGCCCATGTGCTCAGTCTGTCGTCACCACAAGGGATGTTGGCTTTATTGGAAAGGGAGGAAGTGGATGTGGTATTGTTGGACATGAACTTTTCGGCCGGTATCAACAATGGTAATGAGGGGCTGTTCTGGTTGCAGGAATTGAAGGCGCATTTTCCCAATCTGCCGGTAGTGCTTTTTACGGCTTATGCCGATATCGAACTGGCGGTGGAAGGGTTGAAGCGAGGGGCGGCCGACTTTGTGGTGAAACCTTGGGATAACAAAAAGATGGTACAGGTGCTTTTAGCCGCTTGCGGGCAGAATAAAAAGAAAGACGACCCGGAGCGCGAAGTGCCGCGGACGATGTATTGGGGTGAATCGGAAGCAATGCGCCGTTTACGCACGTTGGTGGAACGTTGCAGTGTGACGCATGCCAATGTCCTCATTACCGGTGAGAATGGAACGGGAAAGGAGATGTTGGCCCGGGAAATCCATACACTGTCCCCACGGCATGCGGCACCAATGGTGTCGGTAGACATGGGAGCCATTACTGATACGCTGTTTGAGAGTGAATTGTTCGGGCATGTGAAGGGTGCTTTTACAGATGCCCGGCAGGATCGTGTCGGAAGGTTTGAAGCGGCACATGGCGGTACGCTTTTTTTTGATGAGATAGGAAACCTGCCGCTGTATCTTCAAGCCAAATTGCTGACTGCGGTCCAGAACCGGCAGATTGTACGGGTGGGAAGCAACCAACCGGTCGGTGTCGATATCCGGCTCATCTGTGCTACCAACCGCGATTTGCAAGAGATGGTCGTGAGGAACGAGTTTAGAGAAGATTTGCTTTACCGTATCAATACCATACATTTGCATTTGCCCCCGCTACGGGAACGGAAGGAGGATATTTTACCGTTGGCTTACCGTTTCCTGAAATCCTACAGCCAGATGTACCATCGTCGGTTCGACGGGTTTACCGGGGAAGCCGAAGTCCGTTTGATGGCCCATCCATGGTACGGCAATATCCGTGAGTTGCAGCATACGTTGGAACGGGCTGTGATTCTTTGCGGGGAGTGCGAAAACGGTAAATTGCCGGCTCCCGTATTGCATTTGGCTGACGACGAAAGGCGGTCGGGGGAAGCGGAGGAGCAAGTCCGGACGTTGGAGGAAATGGAGATGTCTGCCATCAGGCAGGCTTTGGAACAATGCCGGGGGAATTATTCTCTGGCTGCTTCACGTTTGGGCATATCCCGGCAGACTTTATATAATAAGATTAAACGCTATGGATTATAAGACGCGTGTATTTTCCTTGTTTCAACTCGTAGGGATAGCGGCCATGGCCGCGTTTGCCGCTGTGGCTTGGGAGCGCGGGCAGACGGAGATGGCCGTCATAGGGACTGTTGTCGTGTTGTGTGTCGTGGCCGGTGTGTGGCGTTCACGTTCCAATGTCTCCAGAAAATTGGGATTGATGCTGGAGGCTATTGTCAACGAGGATTATTCTTTCCGTTTTCCTGCCAGAGGAAAGATGGCACGTACCAACGGTTATCTGAATAGTGTCCTGAACCGTTATGCGGAACAGGTTGCCAAGACTCACCATGAACTTGCGGCCCATGAAAGTTTCAACGAGTTGGTGATGGAAAATGTGCATACGGGAATCGTCGTGTTGGATGAACGATGTAACGTCGTACGTTGTAATTCCATGGCCTTGACGCTTCTTGGGCTTTCCGCCTTTTCCCGTCTGGCACAGTTGGAGCGTTACGGGCACGAAATAGTGGAGTGCTTCCGTTCGATGGAACCCCATGTCCAACGCCAACTTGCTTTCAAGACGGCACAAGGGCAAAAGGACTTGTGGATTAACGTGTCTTTGCTACAGATGGAGCAGCGGCAGTTGCGTGTGTTTACACTCAATGACATTCGCAATGTGATGGATGAGAATGAATTGGATGCTTGGATTAAGCTTTCCCATGTGTTGACACATGAAATCATGAATGCCATTACTCCTGTGGCTTCTTTGAGTGCTTCTTTGCTTTCGAAAGATACTTGGAGCACGGAACAGCTACGGGAAGGCCTTTCGGTGATTTACACCACCTCGCAAGGACTACTGTCTTTTGTGGACAATTATCGTAAATTTACGTCGTTGCCTCGCCCCGTTCCGGTTTTGTTTTATGTACAGGAGCTGACAGACGAACTGCGAACTTTGCTTCTTGTCCCCGAACGCATCAAGTTGGAATTCCATTTGGTTCCAGAAGATTTGCTGATATATGCGGATAAACATTTGATACGTCAGGTTTTGATTAATTTGGTGCGTAATGCCATACAAGCCATCGGAGAGGGGGACGGTTGCATACGCGTGGTGGCTTTTGTCCAGACAGACGAGCGTGTGCTGATTAAAGTGAGCAATGACGGGACGGTGATTCCGGAAGAAATAAGGTCGCATATATTTGTACCTTTCTTTACTACAAAAGAGCGTGGAAGCGGCATCGGGCTTTCCGTAAGCCGCCAAATCATGATGGCTTCCGGGGGCAGCCTTTCTCTCCTTCCGGCCGGAACGGCAGGATGGAATACGACCTTTGTGTTGGAGTTTCCGTAAGATGCAGGAGGATGCGGGTGAAGTCTTAATAATATAAAGGTATAGGGATATTTATAAGGTTTTACAGTCGGAAAGTGATTTTTTTATCGTACTTTTGTATGATAAATCTGTGAAAGAAAGAATGCGAAGAAAGATAAGACGGAATTGGATTGTCCCTGAAGGAGCCGAACTGACGGATTTGGACCGTAAGATTTTGGCTTTTCAGGAAGAAGGCTTTTTGGTGCCTTCGCGTAAATTGATTAAGACTCCTGAACAAATAGAGGGGATTCGTAGGAGCGGTGTGGTAAATACCGGGGTGTTGGACCTTGTGGCCCAAGAGATACATGCCGGAATGACTACACTTGAGATAGACGAGATGGTATATGATTATACGGTAAGCCACGGGGCCATTCCTGCTCCTCTGAATTATGAAGGTTTTCCGAAAAGTGTATGTACTTCCATTAACGAGGTGGTCTGTCACGGCATTCCTAATGAATTCGATGTATTGGAGGAAGGAGATATTATCAATGTGGACGTTTCCACCATATTGGACGGGTATTACAGCGATGCTTCACGTATGTTTGTCATCGGGCAGACCACACCCGAGAAGCAGAAATTGGTAGACGTCGCGCGAGAGTGCCTGGAGATTGGCATGAAAGCTGCCCGTCCGTTCGGCTTTGTGGGGGATATAGGAAATGCCATCGAAAAGCATGCCAGGAAGAACGGTTTCAGCATCGTGCGCGATTTGTGCGGCCATGGGGTGGGACTGGAGTTCCATGAAGAGCCGGATGTGGAGCATTTCGGCCGGAAGGGAACGGGGATGCTCTTGGTGCCCGGCATGGTGTTTACGATAGAACCTATGGTGAACATGGGCGATTGGAGGGTGTTTGTGGATGAGGAAGACGGATGGACTGTCGTGACGGAAGACGAACTGCCCAGTGCGCAATGGGAACATACTTTCCTGATGACGGAAAACGGTTTGGAGATTCTTACTTATTGAGACACCATGATTTATAGGACGTGAGGAAATGGAGAAGAAAGATATCATTATATTAGGTATAGAGTCGAGTTGTGATGATACGTCGGCAGCGGTGATTCGCAACGGGGTATTGTTGAGTAACGTGACAGCCAGCCAAGCCGTGCATGAGGCGTACGGCGGGGTGGTGCCGGAACTGGCTTCCCGTGCCCATCAGCAAAATGTAGTCCCTGTGGTGGACCAAGCGCTGAAACGCGCCGGAGTGACCAAGGAGGAGCTTTCGGCTGTGGCTTTCACACGAGGCCCCGGATTGATGGGCTCTTTGTTGGTGGGGGTGTCTTTTGCCAAAGGATTTGCACGCGCACTCGGTATTCCCATGATAGAGGTCAATCATTTGCAAGGACATGTATTGGCGCATTTTATTAAAGAAGATGAGGGTGACCATGACCAACCGGAATTTCCGTTCTTGTGCTTGTTGGTAAGTGGCGGCAATTCCCAAATCATTCTGGTGAAAGCCTATAATGACATGGAAGTGTTGGGGCAGACGATAGACGACGCGGCAGGCGAAGCCATCGACAAGTGTTCCAAAGTGATGGGGTTGGGCTATCCCGGAGGACCGATAATAGACAGGTTGGCGCGTCAGGGGAATCCGCAGGCGTATTCTTTTGCCAAACCTCACATCGGAGGATATGATTATAGTTTTAGCGGCTTGAAGACCTCATTTCTTTATTCTTTACGGGATTGGATGAAGGAAGATCCGGATTTTATCGAACATCACAAAGAAGACTTGGCCGCCTCTTTGGAGCATACGATAGTAGATATCCTGATGAAGAAGTTGCGTCAGGCGGCAAAAGACACCGGTATCAGGCAGGTAGCCGTGGCTGGCGGCGTGTCGGCCAACAACGGGCTGCGCAATGCTTTCCGGGAGCATGCGGATAAATACGGATGGAAAATCTTTATTCCGAAATTCAGTTATACGACCGACAATGCAGCCATGATAGCCATTACCGGATATTTCAAGTATCAGGATAAGGATTTTTGTACGATAGATATGCCAGCTTATTCAAGAGTAACATTAAAATAATTAAGATATATGATGAATGTAGAATCTAAAATCATAAGTCGTGAAATCAGCCCGCTGCTATGGAAAGCAGGGGAGACGGTGTGCACGGCAGAAAGTTGTACTTCGGGGCAGATATCGGCAGCCATAACCAGTGTGCCGGGAAGCTCTACCTATTTCAAAGGAGGTATTGTTTGTTACACCAATGAGATAAAAACTCGTTTTCTCGGTGTTTCGCAAGAGTTGTTGGAAGAAAAAGGGGCTGTAAGCGAGGAAGTGGTGCGTGCCATGTTCGAAGGGGCATTGGAAGCCATGGAAACCACATACGCAATAGCCATTACCGGTTATGCCGGTCCCGGCGGCGGAGAAGAAGCACCGGTCGGTACGATTTGGATTGCCGTAGGCGACAAGAATGAAGTGACGGTGGAAAAACTTGAAGGTGACGACGGGCGGGATATGAATTTGGCCAAAGCGACACTGGTTGCCCTTCAACTTCTGCTCGACTTGCTGAAAAAGCGTCATCCGCAGGAAGAAGAGTGATTTTTTTGCGAAAATACTTGTATATTCGGTTTTTAAGTACTAATTTTGCACTCTGTTTGAAAGAAGCTAATAGAAATAAACAAAAAGGAAGATAGAAATGTCTAAGATTTGTCAAATTACCGGGAAGAAAGCCATGGTTGGCAACAATGTTTCTCATTCTAAGCGTCGTACCAAGAGACGGTTTAATGTGAACTTGTTTACGAAGAAATTCTACTATGTAGAACAGGATTGTTGGATTAGCCTGAACATTAGTGCTGCTGGTCTGCGATATATTAATAAAGTGGGCCTCGATGCTGCGCTGGCCAGTGCGGTAGCAAAAGGCTATTGTGATTGGAAAACCATTAAAGTAATTGCTTAATTAGAGGAGAGTAAGACTTATGGCAAAGAAGGCTAAAGGTAACAGAGTGCAGGTTATTTTGGAGTGCACTGAAATGAAAGAGAGTGGTCTTCCCGGAACATCTCGTTATGTGACGACGAAGAATCGTAAGAATACTCCTGAAAGATTGGAATTGAAGAAATACAATCCTATTTTGCGGAGAATGACAGTTCATAAAGAAATAAAATAATATTAGGATACTATGGCAAAAAAGACAGTGGCAACCCTCCATACCGGTAAAATGGATGGACGTTCCTACACTAAGGTAATCAAAATGGTGAAGAGCCCTAAGACCGGTGCTTATATTTTTGATGAGCAAATGGTTCCGAACGAAGCCGTGAAGGATTTCTTCAAGAACTAATTCGTATTTTAATGCGATTCAAAATAGTCCCTTCCACAAATTGTGGAGGGGATTTTTTGTAGGTATAGCCGACATTTAAAAAACTTGTGCTATCTTTGTTTTTACGAATATAGGATGCGGTTTGGCATGGGTAAGCTTGAAAAACTTTGTTTTTCGTTTGTCTCTGCGCTCACCTTTCACTATCTTTGTGCTTATAATGTACATTAAATAAAAGACGTATGGGAATTTTCAGCTTTTTTTCAAAAGAAAAAAAAGAGACACTTGATAAAGGACTGGAAAAGACGAAAGAGAGTTTTTTCGGGAAACTGACCCGGGCTGTGGCCGGTAAGTCTAAAGTGGACGATGATGTACTGGATCGTCTGGAGGAGGTCTTGGTAACGTCGGATGTGGGAGTAGACACAACGCTGAACATTATCGACCGGATTGAAAAACGTGTGGCTCGGGATAAATATGTAACGGTAAATGAACTGAATGATATATTAAGGGATGAGATCGCATCTCTGCTCACTGAAAATAATACGGCAGATACCGAAGGTTTCGTTTTACCCGAGGGGAAAAAACCGTATGTGATTATGGTTGTGGGTGTGAACGGGGTCGGGAAGACCACTACCATAGGCAAGTTGGCCTACCAGTTTAAGAAAGCGGGGAAGAAAGTGTATCTCGGGGCATCGGATACGTTCCGTGCGGCAGCAGTGGAACAGTTGGAAATATGGTCTGAGCGGGTCGGTGTTCCTATTGTGAAACAGCAAATGGGGAGCGACCCGGCATCTGTGGCCTTCGATACGTTGAGTTCTGCGGTGGCGAATGGTGCGGATGTCGTTTTAATCGATACGGCCGGACGTTTGCATAACAAAAAGGGATTGATGGACGAATTATCCAAAATAAAACGTGTCATGCAGAAAGTGGTGCCGGATGCCCCTCATGATGTCATGTTGGTGCTTGACGGGAGTACGGGACAGAACGCTTTTGAACAAGCCAAGCAATTCACGTTAGCTACGGAAGTGACCAGTATGGCTATTACAAAACTTGACGGAACGGCAAAAGGCGGTGTTGTTATCGGTATTTCCGACCAGTTTAAGATTCCGGTACGTTATATCGGTTTAGGAGAAGGCGTTGAGGATTTACAGCCTTTTAATCGGAAAGAGTTTGTAAAGTCTCTTTTTGGAAATGAGTAGGGAGGGGATTTGATTCGTTCATTAAAAAAGTATATTGTTTTGCGAAAGAATACGATTGATGTCATAACGTTGGGATGTTCAAAGAATCTGGTCGATTCGGAAAAATTGATGCGTCAGTTGGAAGCCAATGGGTACAAAGTGACACATGATACAGACCGTCCCCAAGGGGAAATCGCTGTGATTAATACTTGTGGGTTTATCGGAGATGCCAAAGAGGAAAGCATCAATATGATATTGGAATTCTGCCAGGCTAAGGAAGAGGGGCGTTTGAAGAAACTGTTTGTCATGGGTTGCCTTTCGGAACGCTATCTGAAAGAACTGGGTGAAGAAATTCCACAGGTCGATAAGTTTTATGGTAAGTTCGATTGGAATGAATTGCTGACCGATTTAGGAAAGGCATATCATCAGGAGTTGAGTTTGGAACGTGAGTTGACGACCCCTTCCCATTATGCTTATCTGAAAATCTCCGAAGGGTGCGACCGTCGGTGCTCCTATTGTGCCATACCTATTATCACGGGGAAGCATGTGTCGCGTCCGATAGAGGATATTTTGGATGAAGTACGAATGTTGGTGTCACGCGGGGTGAAGGAATTTCAGGTCATTGCCCAGGAGTTGACTTACTACGGTTTGGACCTTTACCATCGTCAGATGCTGCCGGAACTTATTGAACGGATGGCTGACATACCCGGTGTGGAGTGGATTAGGCTCCATTATGCTTATCCCGCGAATTTTCCGGTGGATTTATTCCGGGTGATGCGTGAGAAAAAGAATGTTTGCAAATACATGGACATTGCTTTGCAGCATATCACCGATAACATGTTGCAGAAAATGCACCGCCATGTGACGCGTGAGGAAACTTATGCACTGATAGAACGTTTCAGGGAAGAAGTACCGGGAATTCATTTGCGTACGACCTTGATGGTAGGGCATCCTGGAGAGACGGAAGAAGATTTCAATGAGTTGTTGGATTTTGTCCGTAAGGTTAAATTCGACCGTATGGGAGCTTTTGCTTATTCGGAGGAAGAAGGAACTTATTCGGCTGAGCATTATGAGGATGAGATTCCTTTTGAGACCAAGCAAGCCAGATTGGATAAATTGATGGCTTTGCAGCAGAAGATTTCAGCGGATTTGGCGGCTCAGAAAATAGGAAAGATTTTCAAGGTGATTATAGACCGTAGCGAAGGAGAATATTATATAGGACGTACGGAGTTTGATTCGCCTGAGGTGGATCCGGAAGTTCTGATTCCTGTGAGCGAAGGGACTTTATCTCTCGGAACGTTCTATGAGGTGAAGATTACAGATGCCGATGACTTTGATTTGTATGGTACTCGAATGTTTTAAAGAGTTGTATACGTATGAATAACAAGGAGTTTATAGCGGAATTGTCCCGTCGTTTAGGTTATACGGTGAAGGATGCGTCTTCATTGATGGTTGCCTTGGTGGCCGAAATGACGGACGAATTGGAGGATGAAAACGTTATAGCCATTCAGAATATAGGTTCGTTTGAGGTGAGGAAAAAACAAGAGCGGGTAGTCGTGAACCCCGCTACCCAGCAACGCATGTTGGTGCCTCCCAAATTAGTCATTAATTTCAAACCCAGCGCTTCTTTTAAAGAGAAGATGCAATAAACGTCGGTCGTAATGGATAAAAAGGTTTTGATACAGGATTTAGCTGACGGGTTGGTGTTGCGGAGAGGTCTGCCTAAAAAAGATGCCGATGTTTTTGTGCGTTCGGTTTTTGAAATTATAGGAGAATATCTGCAAACGGATAAGATCGTTAAAGTAAAAGGGCTTGGAACCTTTAAATTAGTGACAGTGGATAGCCGGGAGAGTGTGGATGTGAACACCGGCGAGAGAATCGTAATCAAAAAATATACGAAGATTAATTTCACACCGGATCCCGTTCTGCGAGACGCGGTCAATAAGCCTTTTGCACAGTTTGAGACGGTGGTTTTGTATGAGGGTACGGATATTGCCGATATGGAGCGGATGGACATTCCGGATTTATCTGAAGATCATGAGGCGGAAAATATATCTGATGTGAATGAAGAGGCAGATGAAGCAGATGAAATGGTGTTATTCGAATCAGAAGAAGTTCTTTCGGGGGAAGAGAAGGATATGCAGGCGAAAGGGCATCATGGTATAGATGAAGTTTCAATAGAAACAGCGGCTATAGACGAAACCGGAGCGGTAGAGATTCAAGATGGTGAAAATGAAAATACTGATACTGAAACTACTGTGAATTCTATAGAGGATTATTCCGATGTAGTGGAAGAGGTTGAAAATAAGGCCGAGGCTGTCTCCGAGAATGTAGATGAGAAATCAGATACATCGGTTGGTGACGAAACGGAGGATGAAAGAGTTTCTTCTTTGCAGCAAAATGCTGAGAACGAGATAAAGGCAGAATCTATTTCTGCCGTTCAGGAGGAAGTGTTACCAGAAGGAAAAAAAGAAGAGTCGCACAAGAATAATAGCAATGTTGATGTTCATCATGTGGAAAAGGTGCATGTGGCAACTCAACAAATAGAGGTGCAGAAAGTCGAACATCAAACTGTGGAGAATCAGCATATTGTTCAAATGGCACCCGAACATCATGGTCGTAGACGAGTCTATTTGACGCCTTGGATGATGTTTTTTGTAGTTTTACTGGTATTGTTATTGATGGCTATCAGTTATTACATCGGCTATCATCATCTTTTTTATGGGAATCAGCCAAAAGTCGTAAAGCAGCCGGTGGTGGTGCATCCTGTTCCTTTAAAAAAGGATACGGTTCAGATTTCGAAAGAACAAGATTCTCTGAAGGTGGATTCCGGTTCCATACGGAAAGTACAAGTGCCGGAAGGTATGCCGGAAAAAACAAACAAGGTGAAAGCGAAATCGGAAGATACACAAAAAGTATCTGTAGAATACCCGCAGGTGAAAAACGGGGCATACGAAATAGTAGGTACACAAGAAGAACATCGTATGAGGAGCGGGGAGACTTTGCGCGGTTTGGCATTGAGGTATTACGGCTCGAAAGATTTTACAGTTTACCTGGTGGTGTATAATAAAATCGCTAATCCTGACCTCGTGCCAGAAGGTATGTTGTTGAAAATACCCAAGTTAAGATTAAAACGCCGTTAACTGCCATAAAAAGTTTCTTAAATAGATATTTGGGAAACTTTTTTTAATAATATAATATTGTCAGTGCGTACTAAAAAGCTTAATTTTGGGTCACGAAAAACGAGAGTATAATTTATAAACAAATAAAACAGATATGGCTGAAGCGATAGATATTCGCGAGTTGAATGAGCGAATTGAGAAACAAAGTGCTTTTGTAACGAATTTAATAACCGGTATGGACCAGGTGATTGTGGGGCAGAAGCATTTGGTAGAATCACTGTTAATAGGATTGTTGAGTGACGGACATGTATTGTTGGAAGGAGTACCCGGTTTAGCGAAGACGTTGGCCATAAAGACTTTGGCATCGTTGATAGATGGAAAGTTCAGTCGAGTACAGTTTACTCCGGACTTGCTTCCTGCCGATGTGATAGGTACGATGATGTACAGCCAAAAAGATGAGACGTTCATCGCTCAGCGTGGTCCTATTTTTGCCAATTTCGTGTTGGCGGACGAAATCAACCGTGCTCCGGCCAAGGTGCAGAGTGCTCTGTTGGAAGCGATGCAGGAACGTCAGGTCACCATCAGTAAAGAAACATATAAATTACCGGAACCTTTTTTGGTATTGGCCACTCAGAACCCGATAGAGCAGGAAGGAACTTATCCTTTACCGGAAGCCCAAGTGGATCGTTTTATGTTGAAAGTGATAATTGATTATCCAAAGTTGGAAGAGGAAAAGAAAATTATCCGTCAGCAAATCAAAGGGGAAAAGACTGTCGTGCGTCCTATTTTGTCTACTGATGAAATCATCGAAGCACGTAATGTAGTCAGGGAAGTGTATTTGGACGAGAAGATAGAGCAGTATATTGCCGACATTGTTTTTGCTACGCGCTATCCAGAGCAATACGGTTTGAAGGACTTGAAAAATTATATAGAATTCGGCGGTTCTCCGCGTGCTTCTATTAATCTGGCTTTGGCGGCTCGTGCTTACGCTTTTATTAAACGTCGGGGATATGTGATACCGGAAGATGTACGGGCTATAGCCCATGATGTTTTGCGCCACCGTATCGGGCTTTCATACGAGGCGGAAGCCAATAATGTCAGCAGCGAAGAAATCATCAGTCAGATATTGAATAAGGTAGAGGTACCCTAATCATCGTTGTGAATGGATACAAGTGAGATTTTAAAGCGGGTCCGTCAAATCGAAATTAAAACGAGAGGACTGTCTAACAATATTTTTGCCGGCGAATATCATTCGGCCTTCAAAGGGCGTGGTATGGCTTTCTCTGAAGTGAGGGAATACCAGTACGGAGACGATATTCGCGACATAGATTGGAATGTGACGGCACGTTTTAACCGGCCTTTCGTCAAAGTGTTCGAGGAGGAACGTGAGCTGACGGTCATGCTTGTGATCGATGTTTCGGGCAGTTTGAGTTTCGGAACAGTTTCTCAGACCAAACGGGAGATGGTGGCGGAGATTGCTGCGACGTTGGCTTTTTCTGCCATACAAAACAACGATAAGATCGGAGTGATTTTCTTTTCGGACAGGATTGAAAAGTTCATTCCTCCGAAGAAGGGACGCAAGCATATTTTGCGCATCATACGTGAACTGCTGGATTTTACTCCTCAAAGCAAGTCTACGGATATCGGTCAGGCGATAGAGTACCTCACTCAAGCCATTAAGCGGCGTTGTACGGCATTCTTATTGAGTGATTTCATAGATAGAAAAGACTATCGTACGGCTTTGACCGTAGCCAACCGGAAGCATGATGTGGTGGCTATTCAGGTTTTTGACCGCCGGATGGCAGACTTACCGGATGTCGGATTGATGAAGGTGTGCGATGCGGAAACCGGGCATGAACAATATATTGATACGTCCAGCCGCAAAGTGCGGAAGGCTCATCATGACTGGTGGAAGAATAGGCAGAATTTGTTGCAGGATACGTTTACGAAGAGTAATGTGGATTCGGTTTCTATTCGTACGGATCAAGATTATGTGTCTTCGTTGATGACTTTATTTGCCAAACGAAATTGAAGATGAAAAGTTACCATAATAAAAATAAAAGAGCTGTTCGACTGTGGTTGCTTTTGCCGTTTCTCTTGATGGCAAGCGTTGTTGAAGCACAGGTGACGGTGGATGTCAGGATAGATTCATTAGAACTTTGGGTAGGGGAACAGACCCGTATAACTTTGGATGTCAGTACGGATACTAAATCCAAGTTGGTAATGCCACAGGTGAAAGCCGGAGATATGCTGACTCCCGGGGTAGAGGTGGTAGAGGTTGCCAAGGCGGACACGCAGCAATTGAATGAAGGAGCTCGTCGTTTGGTTTCCCAAAGCTATATCGTAACCTCTTTTGATTCGGCTTTGTATTATTTGCCCCCCCTTGTAGTGAAAGTTGATGGGAAGGAATATCAGTCGAAGAATTTGGCTTTGAGGGTGTTGTCGATACCTGTCGATACGGTTCATGTTGACCGGTTCTATGGGCCTAAAGAAATTATGGCCGTTCCTTTCTCGTGGACGGATTGGTCTTTGATATTCGCTTTGTCCGTACTTTTGCTTGTATGGGTTCTCGGCTTGGCTTATTTTTATATACGTTATCGGGATAATAAGCCTATCATCAAGATTATCAAGTTAGCTCCTAAGGTTTTGCCGCATACGAAGGCTATGGAGGAAATTGACCAAATCAAGGCAGAGAAAGTTTGGGCGAAAGAAGATTCTAAGGAATATTATACTCGACTGACCGCTATTCTGCGTACTTATATTGAGAAGCGTTATGGTTTCAATGCCATGGAGATGACCTCGACCGAGATTATCGACCGCTTGTTGAAAGAGCAGACTTCTGAAAGTCTGGACGAATTGCGCATGCTGTTCCAGACTGCCGATTTGGTCAAATTTGCCAAATACAATACATTGATTAATGAGAATGATGCAAATCTAGTGAATGCCATTGAGTTTATCAACCAGACAAAGGTGGAAGCGGATGAAAATGCCGTGCCGGAGCCGGACGAAGTAACGATTGAACAGAAACGCAGTCGCCGGACATTGATAAGTATGCGTTTGGCGTTGGTATTGCTTACGTTGGCCGCGTTGGCCTTGTTGGGCTGGATTCTTTGGATGGTGTATGACTTGGTCGTTTAAAATTTATAAGTGATTATGACGTTTGCGAATATTGAATATTTTTTTCTCTTGCTTCTGCTCATACCTTATATTTTATGGTATGTGCTGAAGAACAAGAAGAAAGAACCTACGTTGTTGGTGTCGGATACGACGGCATACCGTTATGCGCCCAAGAGTTATAAGAACCATCTGATTCATGCACCATTCATACTGCGTTTGTTTACGTTTGTGATGGTCATTATCATATTGGCTCGCCCCCAAACCAGTAACAGTTGGAAAAACACTCAGGTTGAGGGAATAGACATCATGTTGGCAGTCGACGTTTCTACTAGTATGCTGGCCGAAGACCTGAAGCCGAACCGTTTGGAAGCAGCCAAACAGGTGGCTTCCGAATTTATAGCGGGCAGGCCGAACGATAATATCGGTCTGACTATTTTTGCGGCCGAGGCATTTACCCAATGTCCGATGACCACGGATCACGCCGTATTGCTGAATCTCTTCCATGGCATCAAGACCGATATGGCTCAGCGGGGCATGATTCAGGACGGAACAGCCGTAGGAATGGGAATCGCCAATGCCGTTTCCCGCTTGAAAGACAGCAAGGCCAAAAGCAAGGTGATTATCTTGTTGACGGACGGAACGAATAATGCCGGAGATATTTCGCCCTTGACCGCGGCAGAGATTGCCAAGAGTTTCGGAATACGAGTGTACACGATTGGTGTGGGTACCAATGGTTTGGCACCTTATCCCATGCCGGTAGCAGGCGGTGTGCAATATCTGAATGTGCCGGTAGAAATCGATACCAAGACGTTGGCAGCCATAGCCGGGAAGACAGACGGTGAATTTTATCGGGCTACGGACAATAAGAAGTTGGAGGACGTGTATAAGGATATTGACAAGTTAGAGAAAACGAAGCTGAATGTCAAGCAATACAGCAAGCGTTATGAAGCATACGCCTTGTTTGCCTGGTTGGCTGCTGCTGCGTTGCTGCTTGAAATCCTGTTACGTATGACCATATTGAAGAAAATACCTTAATTCATTCTGATTATGTTTCGTTTTGAAGAACCATTATATTTGTACTTGCTTCTGCTGATACCCTTATTGGCAGGTCTGCACTATGCCACAAACTATTACCGCAGGAAGCGTCTGCTTCGTTATGGCGACATCGAACTCCTGAAAGGCTTGATGCCGGATGTTTCGGCAACCCGGCGTGAGGTGAAGACGTGGTTGATGCTTGCGGCTTTGGCATTGTTGATATTCACTTTGGCCCGTCCGCAGTTCGGGACAAAAATGGATACCCGTAAGCGTCAGGGAATAGAGGCCATTATAGCCATGGACATATCCAATTCGATGATGGCTGAAGATGTGACGCCGAGCCGTTTGGAAAAATCCAAAATGCTGGTAAGCAATATTGTGGATAAAATGACGGATGATAAGATCGGATTGATCGTGTATGCCGGAGAGGCCTACACCCAGTTGCCTATAACAAGTGATTACGTGTCGGCCAAGATGTTTTTGGAAACGATAAATCCATCCATGATTACCACGCAAGGAACGGATATCAAGCAGGCTATTGATTTGGCCATGAAAAGTTTTACGCCCAATCAGGACGTGAGCAAGGCTATTTTTGTGATTACCGATGGAGAGGACAATGAGGGAGGAGCTGTGGAGATGGCCAAAGCGGCAGCGGAAAAGGGAATAAAAGTCTATGTCTTGGGAGTTGGTTCTCCGCAAGGCGCACCCATACCCATGCCCGGAAGTTCGCAGTATATCACAGACAATACGGGGAATGTAGTGGTTTCCAAGTTGAACGAGTCGATGTGTCGGGAAATTGCGGCTGCCGGTCAAGGAGCCTATATTTATGTGGATAACAGTTCATCCGCACAGGAACAATTATCGGGCTATGTGGATAAGTTGGCTAAGAAGGAGATGGAAAGTGCGGTCTATTCGGAATACGATGAGCAGTTCCAAGCCGTAGCTTTGTTGGTTTTGCTTGTACTCGTTCTGGATGTGTTGATTGTGGAACGTAAGAATCCGTTGTTTAAGAATATAAAGTTGTTTCGTAAATAAGGAAGAAAGACATGTTACGTGGGATATATAAATATGGATTGGCTTTGTGCTTGTGTCTGACGGTATCTCTTTTATGGGCGCAGAAGAAAACAGACCGTGACTATTTGAGGAGTGGAAACCGGTTGTATCGCGACAGTATGTACACAAAAGCCGAGGTGGATTACCGTAAAGCCATTGAAGCCAACGGTCGTTTCCCTCAGGCGCATTTCAATTTGGGAAATGCGCTGTTGAGACAGCAAAAGCCCAAGGAAGCCATGCAGGCATACGAGCAGGCCGTGAAAGTGGAGACGAACAAGGGACGGTTGGCTTCCATATATCATAACATGGGAGTGATTCTGCAAAGCCAAAAGCAGTTCGGACCTGCCATCGAGTGCTATAAGAACGCTTTGCGGCGGAATCCTGCGGATAATGAAAGCCGCTATAATTTGGTCTTATGCCAACACCAGTTGAAAAACAATCCACAGCAAGACCAGCAAAACGACAATAAAGAGAATAAGGACGGAAAGGACAAGAACAAAGAAGAAGACAAGAATAGCAGTAAAAAGGACAAACAGGAGAATAAAGACAAAAAAGAAGACCAACAGAAGCAACAGCAAAAGCAGTCACAGCAGAATGAAGAGAACATGTCGAAAGAGAATGCCGAACAACTGTTGAACGCAGCCATGCAAGATGAGAAAGATACACAGGAGCGCATCAGGAAGGCCATGGCCAAACCGCGACAGAGAAAATTGGAGAAACAATGGTAACGACTAAACAATAAAGGAAATAGGAATGAAGAAATATATCGCATTACTTTGGTTATGTTGTCTGACAGTCGGGATACGGGCGGCCATACAGATAAAGGCCGCGGCACCGGATGTGGTGGAGGAAGGTGAGCAGTTTAGGTTGAGTTTCACCGTGAACACACAGGATGTCAGTAATTTCCATTTGCCTACCCTGAAAGGGTTTAGTGTAGACATGGGGCCGAGCCGCTCCTCACAGTCCAGTTTTCAAATGATTAATGGAAAGACTTCGCAGAGCAGTTCGGTAACCTATACCTATATATTAAGTGCGTTGAAGGCCGGTACTTATACCATCCCGGCCGCTACGGCTACTGTGAACGGAAAGCAATACCGTTCCAATACCGTGAGCATAGAGGTTGTTCCCGGCCGCGGCGGAGGAGCACAGTCTCGCCAGCAAGGGGGCGGACAGCACGAACGGATGCAGATGCAAGATGCCGGGGCTAAGATTACCGGAAAAGACCTTTTCATTACGGTTACGGCCGACAAGCAACGCTTGTATGAACAAGAGGCGGTAGTGTTGACTTATAAGGTCTACTCTTTGGTCAACCTGTCGCAGTTGGCCGGTGGCATGCCGGATTTGGAGGGTTTTCATACACAGGAAATAGAGCTGCCCCAACAGAAGAGCCTGAAAATGGAAGAGCACAATGGGCGCAGGTACGGTACGGTGGTATGGCGGCAATATGTGCTCTTTCCCCAACGTAGCGGAAAGATGACGATTCCTTCCATCAAGTTCGAGGGGATTGTGGTGCAGCAAAATCGTAATATCGACCCGATTGATGCGTTTTTCAACGGGGGGAGTACCATGGTCGAGGTGAAGAAAACCATTGTGGCTCCTTCTCTGACCTTGCAGGTAGATCCTTTGCCTTCGCCACGGCCTGCTAATTTCTCCGGAGCGGTGGGCAAATTCAATATCAGTGCTTCCCTTACTCCGAGCGAAGTGAAGACGAATGACGCGTTGACGCTGAGGGTTACGGTTTCCGGAAGCGGCAACATGAAGCTGATGAAAGCTCCGGTGGTGAATTTCCCGAAAGATTTCGAGACGTACGATGCCAAGATTACGGACCAGACCAAAGTAGGTCGCGGAGGGGTTTCCGGTAATAAAATCTTTGATTATTTGGCTGTGCCCCGCCATCCGGGGAAATATACGGTCCCGCCTGTGGAATTCTGTTATTTTGATACTGATGCGAAAGCTTACAAGACCGTGAAAACGGAAGGATTTGACCTCAACGTGGCGAAAGGCAAAGGCGGAAGCGGTGGAGGAAACTATACGAATAAGGAGGACGTGGAGTTGTTGGCTTCAGATATCCGGTACATCCATCAGGGGGAGGTGCGTTTGCAGCAAAAGGGTGAGTCCTATTTCGGGACAGCAGCCTATTGGTGGAGTTATGTCATTCCCTTGTTGGCATTCATTATTCTTGTGGTGGTTTTCCGCAAACAAGCTATGGAAAATGCCAATGTAGCCAAAATGCGTAACAAGAAAGCGAATAAGGCGGCAGCCAAGCGTCTGAAACAGGCGGCTGCATTGTTGAAAGCCAACAAGCCGGCCGAATTTTATGATGAGGTCTTAAAGGCCTTGTGGGGCTATGTGGGAGACAAGTTGAATCTCCCGGCTGCAGAACTGAACAAAGAGAATGTCAGTGAAAAGTTGCAGGACAAGGGAACGGACGCCTCCGTCGTGCAGCAGTTGGTAGAGACGATGAACGATTGTGAATTTGCCCGTTATGCGCCGGGTGACCCGTCGCAAACGATGGACAAGATATATGCAGCGGCTACGGAAGTCATTAATAAGATGGAAAGTTCTATTAAACGGTAAGTAAAGGATGAAGCTGATGAGAAAGTTGATTTTGATATGCGTAGGTGTGATGTGCATGTTTTCGCTTCATGCCCAAGACAAAGTGCAGGCTGATAGTGCGTACGCTGCGGAAAAGTATGAAGAAGCCATACCTATATATATGGCTTTACTGAAAGAAGGGGAGTATGCGGACATATATTATAATTTAGGAAACTGTTATTATAAGACAGACCGTCTGGCTCTTGCCATTTTGAATTACGAGCGTGCCGCCTTGTTGGACCCCGGGAGTTCGGATGTCCGTTTCAATCTGGAGTTGGCCCATTCAAAAACGATAGATAAAATCACACCCGAAAGCGAGATGTTCTTTGTGACATGGTATAAGAACATCATTGACATGATGAGTATGGACGGTTGGGCGCGTACGGGGATTGTGGCTTTTGTGCTGGCCTGCGTGCTGATTCTGGTGTTTTTCTTAGGCAATAAGGTCGTGTGGAAGAAATTGGGTTTCTTTGGCGCTTTGGTCATGTTGGCGGTTGTCGTGATGGCCAATGTGTTTGCTTGGACGCAGCATCAGGAATTGAATGCCCGCAGCGGGGCTGTGGTGATGAGCAGTTCGGTAGTCGTGAAGAGCACTCCGAACGAATCGGGTACGGACCTCTTTGTACTGCATGAAGGCACACGTGTGGAAATCATAGACGATTCCATGAAGGAATGGAAAGAAATACGGTTGGCAGACGGCAAGGTGGGTTGGATGCCGACAGAAGCAATGGAGGTGATTTGATATGGCGTTAGAAGACTGGATCGGTTTGGACCAACGGTTGTTGCTGCTGTTGAATGGCAGCAATTCGTTGTTTTTCGACCATTTGATGAACGGGATTACCAGTACGGTGGCTTGGATACCTGTGGCCGTCGTGCTATTTTATGTGTTGGTCAAGAACAATTCCATGCGTGAGGTGGGGCTTATTGTGTTGTTTCTTGCCTTGTCCATCTTGTTGGCCGACCAGTTTTCTTCTTCTTTCTGTAAACCTTACTTTGCCCGTTTCCGGCCGGCTCAGGACCCCTTGCTGATGTATTTGGTAGACGTGGTGGATGGCTATCGGGGCGGACGCTACGGCTTTATATCCAGTCATGCCGCCAACACTTTCGCCGTATGTATCTTTTTGGCGTTGTTGGTTCGTAATGTTTGGATGACCTTTTCTTTGGTCTTGTGGGCTGCGCTCTGTTCCTATTCCCGCATTTATCTGGGGGTACATTATCCGGGAGATATTCTGTTCGGGATGCTTTGGGGGCTGTTGGTAGGTCTTTCCACTTACATGGCATGCGCTTATATTTTGCGCAGGATGTCGCCGGATAGGAATTTTATTTCTACTCAATATACTTCCACGGGGTATGCCGTAGCGGATTTGGATATTTTTCAGAGTGTACTTTATCTCACTTATGTGGTATTGGCCATACGGGCAGTGGTTTTGTAATGGTAGAATGGCTTGATGTCCTTTTCTTATTTTTATGGAATATATGATTTTTAACAACAAAGACTGATTTGTAGTAGTTATAATCTTGTTGTTTGAATGGCTTTTGTATTACGAAGTGTGCATATAAGTGCCTTTGTATTTATTCTTGGTTATAACTGTTTGGCTTTTTGGGAATTTTTGACCGCAAATATCCCTTTTATATAAGCTTCTATTTTTATTGTTTATCTTTTTTCTTTAACTAAATCCCTCTTGTAAAACCACATAACTGCCATTACCTTTGTGTTCCAATTTATCGGAGGAGTCCGAATAGACTTGGCTTGCACTAATTCTATCAATTAAAAATTAAAAGAAAATGAATCAAATGATGCTATTAGCGGAAACCGAGATGAGAACAACACTTAACTATGGGCGTAAAAATTATGTGAGTCCTGAAGTCCGGGTCATGTCATTCGAAACAGAGATGATGATTGCCGGAAGTGATATGAATCCGGAACCTCCAAATCCGGGATATAACTCGGGACATAATCCGGATGATTTTTGGGACGCATGGCGATGATGTTTTCAGTTGATTAGAAAGGATAACGGAAAAGCACAAATAAATTCCAATATACTTTTTAAGATTAGATTGTTTTTGGGATACAGTATTAAATTTAAAACAGAAGTTAGATGATAAAGAAACTTTTTTTAACCACTCAATTTTTACTTTGCTGTTTTGTTTTGCATAGCTATGCAAAAAATGAGTATGCTTCGGATTCCGACAGGGACCTGAAACGACGCAATAAAATGGTAAAGGAAGCAGCTTTGCTTCCGGATTCCGCATTTGAATACGTGAAGATGGAAGACTTGCTGGATGATCAAGTGTATATGAAGTTGGCACATGACGGATGGAGCCCTCAAGAAATTGTAACCATCATGAAGACGGCCTTAAAAGACCGTAAGGCTGCCAAGAACAAATTCGGTTACGGATGGTATGCCAAGCAATGGCTGCCCACTTACGGTATCATGCCGGGCGGAGATACGCTCTACCAGTTCGTGGATACAACCTACAACGAGGTGATGCAAGCCAGTATAGCCCGTACTGTTCCAACCGATGTACTGAACCATACTTGGCCCAAAATCGTGTACACTCCAGAAGACCGTAAAAAAGGTATTCGTAATACAGCCTATTTCCGTACGGTGGAACATAAACCATCGTCTGGACGTATGCATTGGGGTGTGGTACATCCTGAAGACCATGACAAATTGTATGTAATTCCCGACGGAGCAGGCATTTTCAAGACTGATAACGGAGGGCTTACCTGGACATGCATCACGGATAATATTCCGGTGAGAGCTCACCGTAGTACGGTTCGCCACTCCTCGATCCCTGTAGACCCGGATGATTGGAATCACTTGTTTGCTTTTGGTGATAACAGTACGGTGTATGAAACAACGGACGGCGGAGATAGCTGGCGTCGTATAGAAGGGGCTACTCACAAAGGATATAAGCGAGGTTATGCTTTCCGCGACAAAGCCGGAAATCTGAAATTCATCGGCGCACAGCAGCAAGGGGGGATTGAGCATTGGGCCAGTAAACTTTGGATTAGTGAAGACACCTGTAAAACCTGGACAGAGGTCATTGTACCGGATGAACTAAAAGACGTCCATCCCAATGGTGTGGGAAAAGGCGTATGGTTCCAGTCAGTGGAGTTTGATCCCTCTAACCGGGATATGATTTACATACCAGGGTCTCGGTCTATCTTCTATTTTGACGATGGAGCGAAAAGCACGGTGGAAAATGGAAAGAGAAAATATAACATCAAGAAGATGAGTTTTGATGTATATAATGAAAACCGGACGGCACTGCGTAATGATCCTTCCGACCCGGATAACAAGACGATATTCCCTTTAAGAGCCACTTCGCCGGGTAATATGGTCATCAGTACCATAAATCCGAACCAAATGTGGTTTGCGGCAGCAGTTCGTAACGGAAATGCTACGGCACTCTATTATACCGAAGACAAGGGAAAGACTTGGATAACGCTTCAAGAGCCCAGTGCTGGAATCGGTGGAGGTACTGTTTTTGGCAATGAGGCTCCTTGGAATTGGTTGGGAGGTTTCGGTGTAAACCTTCGTGATCCGAATTGGGTGTACGGATGTACGATGAGTTCTGCCATTAGTTCTGACGGAGGAAAAAATTTCGATCAGTTTGCATGGTCAATCCGTTTGACGTCGTTACAGGATGACGGCAAATATTATGCGGTAACCAATTCTCGTCATAATGCGGACAATCATTTCATTCTTTCTCACAAGAGTGGTCGGGTGTTCAGAGGTTCGGATGGCGGTATGTTGATGAAAGATTTGGATGTGAATAATAACCAATGGACTAATATTGGAGGAAATATGGGACAGATGTTGTATTACAATATCCGTGTCAATGAATTCGGTGATCAGTTGATGGTGGGTAACACGCAGGATATTGATGTGCAGACCTACCGCTACGGTCGATGGGGAAATTGGCGTGGTTATGAAGGTTCCGAATCCAGCGCCAATCCTTATACCAGCACATGCTACTTCTCCGGAGGTGGCGGAGGCGGTATTGAGAATATGCCGTTGGACTCGTGGAGCACGACCACCAATTACGCTGATGTACATACTGGTTCCTGGTATATGAGACGTACGGGAACGGGAAAAGGAAACACTTTCTACCGCATTGATGATATAGGTCGGAGCCTGACTAATCTGTTTGATAATGTCGGGGCGGATGTCGCGGATGTCACATTTGCACGCGATAAAGGATATACTACTATTTTTGTACGTACTACTGATAATATCTTAAAGAAATCCATAGATAGTGGAAACTCTTTTCAGGACATCCTGTACAATGGTGAGCCGGCCAAATTTAGCAATACCAGATTAGCGGCAGATCCCGATAACAGCGACATCCTGTATTTGGGACAGACAGGACAGGTCATGCGATTGTATGTCAACGAAAGTCGTTGGGAAACAGTAGGAGAGGGCCTTCCTAATATAGCTTGCGACCACTTGTTTTTCCACGAAGGTAGTGGCGATCTTTATTTTGTGAATCGTGGTAGTGCCGGAATCTATATTCTGGAAAACGGTTCAAATACCTGGCGTTTTTGGACCAAGGGATATAATAGTGGAAAATTCAGTGATATTGTCATGAATTATACCACACAAGAGATGGTACTGGCTGATTATGGTCGCGGCGTATGGGTAGCCGATTTGGAGCATCCTTCCGACCGTTTCTTTAAAAACGGATTTGCCTTAAAAGAAATCACCCATGTGGATGGCCGTCGTACTATCGGTATTGATACGAAATGGACTATTCCGTTGTATTACTATTATGAATGGACGGTAAATGGAATGAAGGTAGATAATCCCTATCAGTATCTTACTCAGGCCTTGCGTCCCGGAGATAAAGTACAGTTGAAACTCACACTTAGAGAATCTCCCGATGTGTCTACCCTTTCGGCCGAATACATCGTGAAGGAAACACCGGATGTAAAATTGGAAAAGAAAGCTGGAAATGCGTTGTATTCAAACGGAAAGGGCAGAATAGATTTAGGATATGTAGATTATTTCTTCAATGACTTTACTGTAGACCTTTGGGTGAAACCGATGAATGATGGAGTTTTGTTGGCCAACCGTCAGAAAGAATATGATAAAGGTGCAAAAGGTTGGTTGCTTTTCGTAGAAAACGGAACTTTGAAATTCAGATATTCTCCAAGCAACCAGTTTAACAAGCCGACGTATGAACCGGCTTCCGATGAACAGAAAACCATCGAAGGGGGTAAATTGAACATGGGTGAGTGGGCTCATGTGGCGATAACCGAGAAACGTGACGGTTCGATACGTCTGTATGTAAACGGTATGTTAACTGGTGAGGGAGAGCGTTATCGCAGGGAACATACGCTGAATAATTCCACTTACCTGTCGCTGTTTGCAGATGCTTTTGAGTATGCGCCGATAGAGGCAGCCGTAGATGAATTAAAGATATGGAACTACGAATTGAATGAAGAGGAAATCCGTCGTGAAATGTATTCCGTGAATGTAGACAATCGTAACGGACTTGTGGCTTACTATGCTTTCAATGGGGATAATCTGTCCGGAGACTTGGAAACATTTGCCGGATATCAGCCACGTGTGATGACGCGTGCAGAGGTTACTCATGAAAAAATGTCGCTCCCCATCAGTGCACAACGAGCTGCTTACGGTGTATTGACCGATGGTGAGAAACTCTTTGAAGACCGGGGAGTCAATCTGTTGAAGATAGCCGTTAAAAATACAACATCGGATTATCAGATCGGTGTATATGCTTATAAAGCGGAACATTGGTTGGAAGACAAATCCAATTTGGATACCAAATATTATGAGGTGGAGCCGACTGGATATATCTTCCGAAACTTTACCGTTGCCGAAGCAGACACTTTGACGTTAGATTTCTATGCTGTCGAAGGCAAACCTTTTAATCAGAACAAGCGTTATCGTCTGTATTATTCGGAAGACGGACGTAGGAATTATTGGAATTTGGTGGGAGATTTGACCTATAATGCAGATACGCAGACTTTGCAAGCGACTGATTTGCCGATGCAGGAACTGCAAGGCAAAAAAATGTTGGTAGTGTCTTTGAAGCCGGCTATCGAAATGACCGTTGAGGGAGTTTCAAATAGAGGAGAGCTTACCGTATATTCCGAGGATCAGCATACTGTCAAAGCCCACGCTTCTATTGTGGAAGGCTTGGCAGAACCGAACGGTGTGTATGATATCGTGTCGGACAATGACGTGTTGCAACCTCAAACCGGATTCTATTTTACGAAGGGTGAAGCTTCCTCCGATCTTAAAATAGGGCAGAATTTGGGAGCCTTCAATGAACGGAATCTGGTGACCCTGAAAGGCAAGACCGATGAAAAGATGATTCCGATGCCGATTGAGGTTGTCAACCGGATTACCCCGAAAGGGTTGGGTAACTCGACGTGGGTAGAGAAAGGTGGAATTTTGGTGGGTTCGGCAGATAACTATGTTGCTTTGCATGAATCCAATACCGTGACCATAATGGGGTGGGTGTATTTGGGTGATGTAGACATATTGTCCGGAACCAAACCGCTCTTATTTTTCCGCTCTTCAAATCCCTCTGTAGCAACAGGACTACACTTGCAAAACGGTAATGTACGCTGCCATTGGAATGAAGAATCCTGGAGTTGGAACCAATCTACTTCACTCAACGTGGCGAAAGATCAGGTTGGACAATGGATTCATCTGGCATTGGTGGCCCGCCCCGATGGTATGGATTATTACCTGAACGGAATGAAATATTCTATAAAACGTAATATAAACAAAGGACGCATACATTCCATGTTGATGTTGGGACAGAATCAAATGGGTAACACTTGGTTTACGGGAGCATTCGATCAGGTTGCCGTATGGAACCGCTCACTGACCCAGGAAGAAGTCTTGAGATATATGCAGGAAAGAGTGTTGCTGAATGATTCGGCATTAGTGGCTTATTTGACGATGGATGTAAGAGATGAAAACGGGGATTTGCGTGAAAGCGTACAGGACATGTCGCTGAAGCACTACGGTACTTTGACACAAAACTATCGTTCTACTGTGCCGTTTAATCCGGAAAGTCGCCTGCATCTGAACCAAATGTCCGAAACTTTGGCTGTACAGTTGATTTATCCGGAAGGAAAGAATGTACTGGGAGAATGGAATACATTCGACGGTACCTCTTACAACTATGTAGCAGCCGGAAGACAATCCGATTTGCCTTTGAGCAAAACACACTACACATTGGTTTATGCAAACGATCCACAGTTGACAGCAACCGATCGGATTACTTTACGTTACCGTCATGCTGGTATTATGGAGCAGGACCATTTGGTGATGGCCATTCGTGCTTTGGGTTCGGAAAGTCCGTTTGAACATTTTGTGGAAGCACAGACTGTTGAAAACGGCAAAGCAGAGTTTTCTATCGAGGGAGCGTTGTTGAACCGTGCTTCCGAAGTGATGTTCTTTGTCTCTCCTGAATCCGGCAAACGTCCGGTGAAGGTGGAGCTGGCTTTGGCCGACGGAATGTCCGGAAACAGCAATATCATGCTGGAGGAAACCGCCAAGGGATTGCCTCTGCAAGTGAAAGTATTGAGCGGAAATGCCGATGATGTGGTGATGCTGGAAGTGAAAGAAACGGCCTACGCCTCTTTGGATAAAGACAGTGTAGACATGCGTAATGGCGATAATCGCTTTACGATCATGATAGACCAATCGAAGTTGGATAAAATGGCTTTGAATCCGATAACCGTCCAGGCGGTCGGTGCGGAATCAGCTCCGTTGGAGTTCAAGGTTTATCTTGAGCCCAAGGTCGAACTGAAATTGAAAAACGGCACGGACGACTATACTTTTGTGGCTACTGCACCTACGGCAGACTTGGAAGTGGAAGCCGAACTGCTGCAAGGCTATCTGGAAGAAGAAGTTCAGTTGACGACGATTGCTGACGTAGATAATGCGATGAATATCGGAAACGGAACCTTACTGTCGAACAGTTCGGTAACTATCGGCCACTTGGAGCATTTTGAATCTCCTTACGGTAAGGCTCAGGAGGGATGGAACCTGATCGGTAATCCGTATTTGGCAGACATCAACATCACGAAACACCAGAATGTGATCTTTGACGAGCACAAGGTGACTAAATTCGTTTATCAGTATAATAAGGAGTTGGACAACTACATTACATTCGATATGACGAACTATGATGAGGAACAGAAGATCATACCGTTCCAGTCTTATTTTGTCCAGACACTGGCACCTGAGGCTGAACTTACCGTGACTCCTGTGGCCAAAGAGGTGACGCTTAACCGTCGTACATTCGATTACTATACTGCAAACGAATATACTTCAGTGCGCTTGAAACTTTACGCAGAGGATAAAGAGCAAGATCGTACGGACATTATTTGGGAAGAAGGTGCTTCGGCAGATTTTGTGGTGAATGAAGATGCTCCGAAATTCTGGAGTTTGTCAGCCACAGCCAATCAATTGTTCTCTGCAGCCGGAGAATCGGCGGCTTCTGTGAACACACTGCCGATGGATACCGAAGAAGTCAAACTGGGTTTGAGAATAGGAACGCCTGGCAAGTTGTCTCTTCGTTTGAGCCGGATAACCGGTTTTACAGGAGATGATGAGGTTATCCTTTGGGACAAACATACGGGGGCGGAATGGAAGTTGGATCAGGAAAACGCCTATGAGTTTGATATCACGCAAACCGGAGATGTGAAAGACCGTTTCGTATTGAAGGTGAAACGTCATGACACTTCGGTTGGTGTTGAAGACAGAGTAGAAACAGCCGGTTATAAGGTGTACGTTTCAGGAACTACCTGCATGATAGAGAATCTGCGTGGCAATGCCGACATTCAAATCTTCAATGTGCAAGGTCAGCTTGTAGCACGCGATAAAACGGCTCAACACAACTATTCGGTATCTTTGAAACCGGGAATACATGTTGTGAAAATCAGTGAGAACGGAAAAGATTATGTGACTAAAATTATATTGAAATGATAAAGAATAAATTAATAGGTAATATAGGATGTTTACTGATGCTCGTATGGGCATCGGTAAGCCTCCACGCTCAATCCATAGAACTTTTGGGATTATATTCCAATGGCAGTGCCGGTCAGTTAAAAGCTAAGGTGGAGTTGGCAGGAAAGCAAATCAAATCGGTCACTTCTTATGCTTATCGGATGTCCGACGGTTTTGCTACGACAGCTTCGGATTATGAATTGATAGAAGGTTCTTTCCTGACGGCGGATGTGGAGATGCAAACCGGAGACTATGCCTATCGCATGGAAGTGGTGTTGGACGACGACACCCGGTTGCTTACCGAGTGCGTGAACCAAGCCAATACGGAAGCTTTCATGTGGTTGGGAGACTATCAATGGACGGAGGCTACCACAGCAGTAGCCGGAACATTGCCTGGTGTGGACCGTTGCTTCGGTACGGATCAGAATTTGCAGACAAGCGATAAGACTTACTATAAAGGAGTTTCCAGTAAGGGTGGTCAAATCATCTATGACCTCCCGGAAGAAATGAACTTTCGTAAGTTTGATATGGTATTGGGGACACAGAATGGCAGCGGGAATCTTAAATTCATGTTCTATTGTAATGAGGGAAAAAAGTTGGACTTCACCGTTAATTCAAATGCAATAAAGTCTATTTCTACGGCTGATTATCCGACTTTTATTCCAAGCTTGCCATTGACAAAAATCAGGTTGGACTTTACGAATAATTCAAATGCTATCGGAAACTACAACTTGGCCAGACTGTATATGGAACGTACCCCGTCGGACAAGCAGGAGCAACAGGTTACGTTTACGAATACGGGAGAAACCATCATATACCCTCGGCAAGTGGATTTGAAAGCTACTGCCACGTCAGGGGGCAAGATATATTACCGCATCATCAAAGGCCGCGATGCCGCCGAATTGAAAGGCAATGTATTGACCTTTAAAGATGGGCAATCTACGGAAGTGGTTGTCGAGGCCACACAATACGGCAACGAACAGTATGCTTGCGCTGTAAGTCAGTTGTCTTATGCGGTTCGCACGGGAGAGAATATCTTTATCTCTTCTGTATTACCGGAGTCCGGAAGCAATCCGGGAACGGTATATTTATATGTCAATCCTCAGGCAAATCGGCTTTCACAACTGACGCTGAATATCTATGACGATGTATATCTGTTGAATGAATTGCAACAACTTGATTTGTTGACGATATGGAATAACACACCGTTTGTGTCCGGAACAACCGGTAAGGTTCTGGCTGTTGCCGTTCCTGACTTAGAGATGAATCGTGTGTTCCGCATTACCTACGGTTACGAAGGAGGTGAGACGATGTATAGTTCTTATTACGAGGGATTGGATATGTTTGATTATCTTTCGGATTTGCCTTATCGTACGCAGGGAAATGCACAGATAAACAAGGCTGTCAATGGTTCTATGCTCCAAATCACCACGCAAAAATATAAAAAAGGATTTGGTATTCATGCAGTAGGTTCGGTGCAGACTACCTTGCCTGTGGGCATTTATGACCGCTTTATCACGGATGTCGGCAAACAGTCAGGCCAGCCTTATGTCATGGAGTTTGCGTTGAAGATGGATAACCGGCAGCTTACGACAACAGGCCCTGTCAATAACAGCAAGAAGACTACATGGGATTATCCTTTGGACGGCGTTTCCGTTTTGCATATTGACGTGTTATACGGTGGCGATGGAGCCGGAAACGACCATGGTTCAATCGGAGCGCCGAGACTATACCGCACGGCGGTGGCACGTAAGGAACAGACTTTAAACTGGCAGAAAGAATTTCCGTTAACCCACAACAAGCCGTTTAAACTGCCGATGAAAGCTACGGCCTCTTCGGGATTGGCACCGGTATATCGTATTTTGAAGGGACAGGAGTTTGCCACGATAGAAGACGGAAACGTTTTGAATCTGCATACGATTCCCGAACATGCGGAGATTGTAGTCGAAGCGTTTCAGCCCGGCGACCGGGAATGGGAACCTACCACAACTACTACTTGTACATTCCGCTTTTCCAAGGGCTTTGTGGTGCAGAAGGATGCGCGGGTAGAGTTGGAAGGCGGTCAGGTATTGGAAGAACTGATTGTCTATGGTGATGCCGGCCAAATGGGGCAGGTGGTAGTAAAAAACGGTATTGTTCAGGTAAAAAAGCTGATATTGAAATATACTTTCGTACCCAAGGAATGGAATTTCATTACCTTTCCGTCCGATTTGGATATAGACAAAATCAGCGACTTAAACGCCAAGGGCTATTATCTGAATAACAAGACGTCCGGCAGGGGAGCTTACTACATCCGCAGCTACGACACTCAGGTGCGTGCGGAAAACCCGTCCGGTTCGGTATGGAAGAATCTGGAGACTCCGGAGGTGAAAGGACTGAAGGGTTACATCATGGGTATCAACAATGCCTTGGGCATGGATCCGGTAGAGGTAACCTTTACGATGGACAACGTTTCGCTCGATTTCGAATCTTCGATTCGTCCGTTGAATCTTACGCTGGACCTTTCCAAGGTAGAGCCGGGCACCCGTCAGGATGTATATATAAAGCCGGTTAACGTGAAAGGAAATACATTGAAAGTCTGTGTGGACTTCCAACCGGAGGACCTGTCGGTATTGCCCATCAATCATGCCAAAGCATTGGAGGGGATGCGTTTTACCTTCACTCCGGACAAGCGTGGCATACGTCTGACACTTCCCGACCAGACACCAGCCAAGATTGCTATCTATAATAAGAAAGGAACCAAATTGATGAAAGCCGTTCGTTACGTAGCGCCGATGGTATTGGATTTGAGTGATTTGAAGTCGGGCACCTACCAAATGGTGATTAACTACGGAGATGCCACGGCTGTAAGAATATTGGATTTTTGAGGATGATATAATAAAGTAAACAGAGTTTGTCGTTACGTCTTGAGTTAAAAGACGTAACGACAATTTACATAACAGAATAACGATATGATGAATAAGATTTTTATAGGATTGCTTTTGTGTCTTGCCGTATATTTACACGGGGCGGAACCAGCCGATTCAACCCTCCGGTTGATGGAAGAGATTACAGTGGCGGCCAACCGTCAACAGGATGTGAAAATGAATGTGCCTCAACAGGTTTACATTTTATCTCGTGCCCAGATAGAACGAGCCAATGCACAGACTGCCGCTGATTTGCTGACCACAGACGGTTTGCTGACTGTGCAGAAAAGCCAACAGGGTGGTGGAAGCCCGATGATACGCGGTTTTGAAAGTTCGCGGGTGCTGCTTGTCATGGACAACGTGAAGATGAACAATCTCATTTACCGTGCCGGACATTTACAGAATATCATAACCGTGGATCCTTCCATACTGGAACGTGTGGAAGTGCTTTACGGTCCTTCTTCGGTCAGCTACGGTTCGGATGCCTTGGGGGGAGTTGTGGCTTTTCGTTCTAAAAATCCGGTTTTGGGCGATGGGGGGAAAAATTTGTTTTCCGGTAATGCCTTTATGCGCTACGGTAGTGCGAATCAAGAAACCACCGGTCATGTGGATTTCAATATCGGCGGCGAACGTTTTGCTTCATTGACTTCTTTGTCCTATAGCAACTTCGGTGATTTGCGGAGTGGACGACGCAAGAACCCCTTTCTAAAGGATGATGAATACATCAGCCGTCCTTATGAAGTGGTACGTGAAAATGGTGAAGACCTGTTAATCGGTAATTCCAAAGACTGGCATCAACCCGGTTCCGGATATATGCAGTACGACTTGATGCAGAAGTTCCTGTTCAAACCGGACGATAGATTCCGCCATTTGTTGAACTTCCAATTCTCGAATACGACGGACATTCCCCGTTACGATCGGTTGACGGATATGAAAAAAGACAAACCTAAATTTGCCGAATGGTATTATGGCCCTCAGTTCCGTTTGATGACAGCCTATACGATGGAGATAGCCGACTGGTTGTCGGCAGACAAAGTCGATTTTACGGTGGCCTATCAGAAAATCAAGGAAAGCCGTCATAACCGTAAGTTCGGTGAGGTTTGGCTGGGTAGCCGTAACGAGAATGTGGATGTGGTGTCATTGTCTTCCGATTGGATGAAGCAGGTGGACAATCATCGTATCCATGCCGGAATAGACGGTGCGTTGAACTTCCTTTCCTCTACGGCTCACAAAACGGACGTGGACACCGGTGAGCGTGCTGCATTGGATACGCGTTACCCCGACGGACAAAACTATATGCACAATATAGAGGCCTACGCGTCCCACCAATGGGAAATCACTCCGCGTCTGACCCTGAGCGACGGTATCCGCTTGGGATTCTCCACGTTGTATTCCTCGTTTGAGACCGCCGAATTTTTCCCATTCCTGAGTCAGGACGTGAAAGAAGTGAAACAGAACAATATGACTTACAGTTTCAGTTTGGGACTGAACTACAATCCGACCAAGGATTGGAAAATAGCTTTGGCACTTTCCACCGGTTATCGTGTGCCCAATATAGACGATGTGGGGAAGGTTTTCGACTCGCAGCCGGGTATGGTGGTTGTGCCCAACCCGGATGTGCGCCCCGAAAAGACTATCAACGCCGACTTCAATGTGACTCGGTTCAAAAACGACCGTTTCCTTTGGGAAACTTCCGTGTTCGGAACCTATCTTTTCGATGCCATTACGCTAAAGCCGCATACGCTGAACGGAAATACCGAAATAGAATATGATGGCGAACTCAGCGAGATATATGCCAACCATAACAGCAGAAGGGCCTATGTTGTAGGTTCCACCACGCGCCTGAAAGCCCGTTTCCTCGAAATGTTTATGGCAGACGCTTCGCTTACCTATACTTACGGTGATATTATCGGCGGGGAGGATGAACGTATGCCCCTCGACCATATATCTCCGCTTTTCGGAAGGGTGGGCATGACCTTTCAGAGCAAAGACGACAAGGCCATTGTGGAGTTTTATTCCTTGTTTAACGGACGAAAGAAACTAGACCGTTATAACCTGAACGGGGAAGACAATATCGGCTACGCCACAGTGAAGGGAGAAGAGGGCAGAGGGCTTCCGGCATGGTTCACCCTGAACCTCAAAGCTTCTTATGCGTTCAATCCGAACCTGACGGTACAGGCCGGTATCGACAATCTGCTGGATACGAAATATCGCACTTTCGGTTCGGGAATCAATGCTATGGGACGTAATATCAACGTTACTTTACGTACGACCTTTTGATAAAACGGAAAACGTATATTCTACCCCCAATAAAAACGGGACTGCTTTTTTGCAGTCCCGTTTTTATTGGGGGATACACTTCTGGTCATGTAGTCCCATTGTCTACAGTTAAACTATTTACTTTGTCGTTTGGGGAAACAGCAAAATGTGTATGACCTTTTTCGGGCGGCTTGTTCGGAAAGACGTGAAGGTGGGGCATTGCGTAGATGGGCTTCCACGTGGAATTTATATTGTGGGCAAGAAGAAAATACTTGTAGACAGGTAGAATGTCAAAATGACAAAGTGAAAGATAGCGACGCACGAGAATGCGTTATTTCCTGCCGCATCCCTTACAGGTGGGAAATAACGCATTCTCGTGCGCTTTCCTTTTTTCTGAAAGTCAGCGTTTCGTTGCTTTTGCTTTCTTTTATTCCTGTGGCATGCGGGGGAGATGCTGTCGGCGTTTCCCGGCGTGTCTTGTACCGATATGTTTTTCCCGTCAAATTGCCGGTTCGTTCATGTAAGGTAAAAGTCTCCAAATAAATGTGCAGGATATGTTTTCAAGCATGTTTTTTCCGTTTTCATGTCATTTTAAATCGCTTTTCTTCGGATGGCCCGTCCGTTCTGCGGAGAGCGATTTTTCGCTTTCAGCCAAACGATTTTTCATTTGGCTTGGATTGACGGAACAAGAAGCCCGTGTTTGTACGCAAAAACGCCCCGAATTTTTATTTTTCGGGGCGTTGATTGGGTATGGTTGTCCTGTTTTTAATTTTTTCCTTTGCTGCAGTTTTTTCTTTTTGCTACCTATTTGATGCTTGTGACGTGCTTGGGGTTACAATTTGATAATTTTGTTTAGGTATCAAGATGTCCCCCAAATGGTATTCGTCCATAAAACGGCTGCGGTCTACGGGACCGTTGATGCCCTCGATGCGTCCGTTGGCGGTAAACTGCCACATGACGAACCGGATGTCGTCCGTCAGTTCCGGAATATCTTCTGCGTACCGGGCTATCATGTATTTGTAGTCCGTGTATTTTCCGGCCAAATATTTATTGTAGAAATTACTCGACGTGTAGATGATGGGACGGATGCCATAATGTTCTTCTACCATGTGGAGAAAACGGGTAAGCCTTTCGCAAAAGCGTTGCGTGCTGCCTTTCCCTATGATTTCAACGTCGATGATAGGAATCAAGTCTTGTTCGTCCAGGTTCACCGTGCTTGTGAAGTTCTTGAACTGGGTTTCCGGATCCACTGTGGGACTGAAGAAATGATAGCAACCGACTTTCAGGCCGGCTTTACGCGCCTCAGTCAGGTTGTAACGATAGGTCACGTCGACCAGAGAGGCGCCTTCTGTAGCTTTCAGGTAGACGTAACTTACATTTTTGTCGGTTTTCACCGTTTGCCAGTCTATGTCTCCCTGATAGCGTGATACGTCTATGCCGTAACGATGTTCATTCTTATTGATGCGGTGGCGGTAAGCTTCCTCTACCGGAGCAACGACGGGATGCGAATGGCTCGGAGTGGCCATCATGTCGGGCTCAACCATGGCCAAGACCACTTCCTCCTTGTCTGCTTGCTTATCTTTTTTACGACCGTGCATGGGGGTTACCGTCAGGCAACATAATATGATAGTAAGAAATGAAATGAAATTTCTCATGGTGCATGGATGTTATTTCGCAAAATTACATATTTTACGGAGGAAATGCAAGCGTTTTCCGCTTCGTATGAATATTATTATTATTTTTGCCCTGATTTTTATTCCTTATTATAGAATGTAAACATGAAAAAGTGGTTTGGAATTTTTTGTTTCTTGGGGATTGTGGCTTGGGGGCGGACGGCTTTGCATGCACAGTCCTGGTTTGACGTGAAGCTTTGGGAGCAAGGCTTGCCGAATACGAACGGTAGGGATGGCGGGCCGGAGCGGCAACAGGATGGTATTTATACGCCAGAGATTCGTGTGTTCCTTCCGGATTCGGCCAAAGCTACGGGGCGTATCATTCTGGCTTGTCCCGGAGGAGGTTATTCGTTCATAGCCCTTGGACATGAAGGTTACGATTGGGCGCCTTATTTCAATGAGATGGGTATCGCATACGCCGTGTTGAAGTATCGTTTGCCTTTCGGGCATCCGGAAGTCCCGGTCAGCGACGCGCAAGAGGCTATACGCGTGATACGGCGGCATGCGGCGGCATGGCGGATTAATCCTTACGACGTGGGAATTATGGGTTCTTCGGCAGGCGGGCATCTGGCTTCTACGGTAGCGGTCAAGGCGCCCTTCGATTGCCGTCCCGATTTCCAGATATTGTTTTATCCTGTTATTTCAATGGAGCTGAACCAGACCCATAATGGTTCCGTTTATTCTTTTATCGGGAAAGAACCTTCGCACGAGGAGCAGTTGCGATACTCCAATGAACGGCACATCCGTCGTCACATGGTACCTCCGGCATTGCTGTTGCTGAGCGGGGATGATATGGTAGTGCCAGTCTCCAATTCTATTAAATATTATACGGCTTTGTCACAGGCGGAAGTGCCTGCCGCGATGCATATTTATCCCACGGGCGGACATGGTTGGGGTTATAACTCTTCTTTTGCCTGTCACGAACAGATGCAGGCAGACTTGAAAGCTTGGTTGGAGGGATTGGATGCCCCGGACGGGGATGCGCTCAGGGTGGCATGTGTGGGAAACAGTATTACGGATGGTTATGGCATTTCTTTGAGTGAAGAGCATGGTTATCCGGCTGTCTTGGGCCGGAAATTGGGAAACAAATATCGGGTCAAGAATTTCGGGGTGAGCGGCCATACGATGTTGCAGAAAGGCGATTGCCCTTATATGAAGAATGACGTGTACCGGTGGTGTAAGGAATTTAATCCGGATGTCGTGGTCGTTAAATTGGGAACGAACGACAGTAAGCCGCAAAACTGGAAATACAAGGATGAATTTATGACGGATGCACAGCAGATGATAGACGAATTAAAGGCTTTGCCTGCCCATCCGGACATTTATCTGGCTTATCCGGTAAAGGCGATGAGTTCGGCCTTTGACATCTCGGACAGTGTGATTGTCAATGGCATCATCCCGATGATCCGGAAGTTGGCGCGGAAGAACAAGCTGAAAGTCATCGACCTCCACTCCGTGTTCGACGGCCATCCCGAATGGTTGATTTCGGATGGCATCCACCCCAATGACAAAGGTGCCGCCGTGATAGCTGAAGAAGTAAAGAAAGCTATTTTGGAAAATACGGGAAATGAAAAGAAATAAGTAAATAGAAACAGAAAAGGTTGCCTCCGGACATTCCGTGTAGGCAACCTTTTCTCGTTAATGTTTGATTTCGATTTCTTCTTTCATATCTATTTCCTGCCCGTTCTTGTCGTAGAACTCATATTGCAGGAAACCCAGTTTCTGACTGGGGATTACTTTGAGTCCGAATCCGTATTTGACTTGCCACTTGCGTTTCAGGGAAACGATGCCCTGATTGATGTAGGCTGCCACATACGGGTGGACATGAAGCGTGAAATTCTTAATTCCTAATTTATTGGCCATCGTGCTGATCTTGCTTTCCAAAACATCTGTAAACAGAAAGCTTGATTTCACGGTACCCTTACCGAAACAAGTAGGACATACTTCATCCACATTTACATCCATGACCGGACGCACGCGTTGGCGTGTAATCTGCATCAAGCCGAATTTGCTTAATGGCAGGATATTATGGCGGGCACGGTCTTTCTTCATGTTTTCACACATGCGTTCGTACAATTTTTGCCGGTCTTCCGCCAGGTTCATATCGATGAAGTCTACCACGATAATACCTCCCATGTCGCGCAGTCTTAATTGGCGTGCCAGTTCGTCTGCCGCCCCCAGGTTGACATCCAACGCATTGGCTTCCTGTCCGTCTTTCGACTTGGAGCGGTTGCCGCTGTTCACGTCCACGACATGCAATGCTTCCGTATGTTCGATGATCAGATAAGCCCCATGCTTATAAGATACGGTTTTTCCAAACGACGATTTGATTTGTTTGGTCACGTCAAAGTTGTCGAAAATGGGCAGTTTGCCTGTGTACTGTTTCACGATGCCCGCACTTTCCGGGGCTATCAGCGTCACGTAGTCTTTTACTTCGCTGAAAATATCCGTATCGTTGATATAGATGTTTTCATACGAAGGATTGAACAAATCCCGCAGCATGGCTACCGTGCGGCTGGTTTCTTCAAATACCAGTTCGGGAAGCTTGCTTGCTTTTTGCGCTTTAATAAAGGCATCCTCGCATCTTTTGACTAATACCTTGAGTTCCGAGTCGAGTTCGGCCACGCGTTTCCCTTCGGCTACCGTTCTGACGATAACACCGAAGTTTTTGGGCTTGATGCTTTGAATGAGCTGTTTTAAACGTGCACGCTCCTCGGCTGATTTTATTTTGGAAGATACGGACACCTTGTCTTGGAAAGGCATCAGTACCAGAAAACGTCCGGGGAACGATAGCTCACAAGTCAGGCGCGGCCCTTTGGTCGAAATGGGTTCTTTTACAATTTGTACCAGAATCTCTTGTCCTTGCTGGAGCGTGGTTTGTACGCTTCCGTCTTTCTCAAGGTCGGGCAGGATGGAAGCCTTCGAGAATGGGTACAATTTCTTTTTGTCGCTGGTTACTTGTTTGAGGTATTTGGTGTAAGAGTTGAATTTAGGGCCAAGATCAAGGTAATGTAAGAAAGCATCGCGTTCATAGCCTACGTTCACAAAGCATGCGTTCAGCCCCGGCATAAGTTTCCTCACTTTTGCCAGATATATGTTGCCCACCACGAAAGAGGCCGACCGACCTTCTTTCTGAAATTCCACCAGCCTCTTGTCCTCTAACAATGCAATGGAAATCTCCTTGGGCTGAACATCTACTATAACTTCGCTTGTCATTCTTTTAATTTTACTATTTGATTCTATACAGCCTTGTTTACACAAAGAACAAACTTGTCGGAATCTGTAAAGAGCCCGTCCAAGTTTGTTCTCTATTCTTTACTTACAGACAAGCGTTGGCTACTTGCTCTTATGTCTGTTTTTTCTTAATCTTTTTTTACGTTTGTGTGTAGCCATCTTGTGTCTTTTTTTCTTCTTTCCGCTAGGCATAGCTCTAATGTTTTATAAGTTAATAAATCTGTTTACTATCTTTTTCTGTTCGAATGATTCTTACTTCTTGATTGCATCAACAAAGACCTTAGCCGGCTTAAAGGCCGGAATGTTGTGCTCGTCTATGATTATAGTCGTATTCTTGGAAATATTACGAGCCGTCTTTTTAGCTCTTTTTTTAAGAATGAAACTACCGAAGCCGCGAAGATATACGTTATCCTCTTTTTGAATCAAAGATTCCTTTACTGATTCCATAAATGCCTCTACGGCAGTCAGCACGGTTGCCTTGTCGATACCCGTTTTTTTGGAAATCTCGTTTACAATTTCTGCTTTTGTCATCTTTCTGTAAAAATAATTGTTTGTAAATGCCTAATTCCTAATTTTTTGGAATGCAAATATATAGCTTTTTAGCAAGGAAAGAAAGAATATCATTGAAAAAAAACTCGTTTTTTTGCTTTTTGCCATTCCAAAACAGCTAATTTTGTACCGTTTATCTGTTTTTGCAAGAATGAAAGATTATAATTTTGCTCATAAGTTGTTGGCATGGTATCATGAAAACAGAAGGATTTTACCGTGGAGAGACACTCACGATCCATATATAATTTGGATTTCGGAGATTATCCTTCAGCAGACGCGGGTCGTTCAAGGATATGATTATTTCCTGCGTTTTATGAACCGCTTTCCTGATGTGGATGCTTTGGCGGCAGCTTCAGAAGATGAGGTGTTGAAGTGCTGGCAGGGTTTGGGATACTATTCCCGTGCGAGGAATTTGCATGCGGCGGCTCGTCAGATTGTGGAGTGGGGAGGATTCCCTGAACGTTATGAAAATATCCGTCAACTGAAGGGCGTGGGGGATTATACGGCAGCCGCCATAGCTTCTTTTGCATTCGGGTTGCCGCATGCTGTGGTGGACGGGAATGTATATCGCGTACTTTCCCGTTATTATGGGATTGAGGAACCGATAGATACGGGGCATGGGAAAAAATATTTTGCAGCCATGGCGCAGGAGCTGTTGCCCGAGGGTAAAGAGGCGGCGGACTATAACCAGGCTGTGATGGATTTCGGAGCCATGCAGTGTGTGCCTAAGAGCCCTAAGTGCGAAGACTGTCCTTTGGTTGACGGCTGTGCCGCTTTTCGGGACAGGAAAATACAGGAACTTCCGGTAAAATCCCGTGCTCTGACCGTGACCGAACGCTATTTACATTATATGTATATAGAGGTGGGGGGAGAGGTTGCAGTGTTCCGGCGGGAAAGCAACGATATATGGAAAGGTTTGTATGAACCGTTCTTGATAGAAACCCCTGCGGCATGTGCTCCGGAAGACTTGCTGAACGATGAAAAAGTTCCTTCATTTATCCGGTCTGATAAGGCTGTGATGACTTATTTGTGCGGGGGCGTTCGCCACCAACTGACCCACCGAACGTTGATTTGTGATTTTTATAAGGTGGAACTGGCAGATAAACCCGATGATTTCGGACGTAGTGTTTGTTGGGTAAAAAAAGAAGAACTGTCAAACTATGCATTCCCTCGCTTGGTTGTAATGCTGTTTGAGAAGTTTGGTTTATGGTAGGAAAATGAAAGGATTGCAGAAAAAGTGACGTTATAGTTGGTGGAATATGGTTTATTTATTAATTTTGGAGAAATTTTAAAATGAAAAGCGTATGTCTTTAAATAAAGTGATGTTGATCGGAAATGTCGGGAAAGAGCCTGATGTTCGTTATTTGGATAACGGAGTGGCTGTGGCTTCGTTGACTTTAGCCACCACGGAAAGGGGGTATCGTCTACAGAATGGTACGGACGTGCCGGAACGTACGGAATGGCATAATATAGTATTATGGAGAGGCCTGGCTGAGACAGTAGGGAAATACGTTCACAAAGGTGACAAGCTGTTTATCGAAGGAAAAATTCGTTCTCGTTCGTATGACGACCAAAATGGAGTGAAACGATACATCACGGAGATATTTGCAGATAATATGGAGATGCTGTCTCCCCGTAATCAGGCTGGCCAGGTTTCAGGCCCTTCTGTCTCTTCTTCACAGTCCGCTTCCGCACAGGTGCAGGGCGGAAAAGAAGACTTACCCTTTTAATGTGTAACTAAATTTGTGAATTTTGGACCCTGATACATATTTATCCCAGTTTATAGCGTTATTTAACCATATAGAGGTTTATCCTCCGGATTTGGGAGCTACGATTGCTCTTGTTTTGTCTGTGTTATTGTTGGGTTGTTCCGGCTTTGTTTCAGCTTCAGAGATTGCATTTTTTTCTCTTTCCCCTACGGATGTGGGTAAGATAGAAGAGAACAGACACGCAGCAGACAGCAAAATTCTCGAGTTAAAGAAAGATTCGGAGCGTTTGCTGGCTACAATTTTGATATCCAACAATTTCGTGAATGTGGCTATCATCATGTTGCTGAATTTCTTTTTCAGTAAAACTTTGATTTTTGGTGATAGTCGTTTGTTGGAATTCCTTTTCATGACCGTCTTGCTTACCTTCTTGCTTTTGTTGTTTGGGGAGATTATGCCGAAAATCTACTCATCCCAACACACCTTGAGCTTCTGTCGTATGGTGGCTCCTTCTTTTGTGTGGATTGAAAAGTTATTTTGGCCTCTTTCGTCATTGCTGGTACGGTCGAGAAAATTGGCTACGAAAGTGGTGCATAAAGAAAAACGGGCCATATCGGTCGACGAGTTGGAACAAGCCTTGGAGTTAACAGATAAAAAGTATATTGCAGAAGAACAGAATATGCTGGAGGGGATTATCCGTTTTGGAGGCGAGATGGCCAAAGAAATAATGACTCCTCGTATGGATATTGTAGACTTGGATATGAAGACGCCTTATCCGGAGGTGCTTCAATGTATCGTAGAAAGTAACTATTCCCGTATTCCGGTATATGCAGATTCGCGCGACAATATAAAAGGTGTGCTTTACATTAAGGATTTGTTGCCTCATCTGAACAAACCTGCAAATTTCCGCTGGCAGTCTTTAATCAGGCCACCTTATTTCGTTCCGGAAACAAAGATGATTGATGATTTATTGGGAGACTTTCAGAAGAATAAAGTGCATATAGCCATTGTGGTGGATGAGTTCGGAGGTACGTCGGGTATCGTGACTATGGAGGATATTATCGAAGAAATTGTAGGCGAAATAAATGACGAGTACGATGAAGATGAACGTCAGTACGTGCGGTTGAATGCGAATACGTATGTTTTCGAGGCAAAAGTCCTGCTTACGGATTTCTTTAGAATCATGAAACTGGATGATGATTTCTTCGAGGAGGTAGAAGGCGAGGCCGATACTTTAGCCGGACTTCTGTTGGAAATTAAAGGTGAGTTTCCGGAGCGTCATGAGGTGATCAAATATAAAAACTATTGTTTTGAAGTGTTGGAAATGGATGACCGGAGGATTCTGAAGATAAAGGTGACGGTGGAGAGTCCGGAAACGTCCGATGAGGTGTAAATCATAGAGAGAAAATATGCCGCTGTTTCGGAAAATAAATTGTGAGAAGGGCTGGGGAGGTATATGGAAAATTACCGAGACCTTTGATGAGTTGTGTGACATGTTGCCTCACAGCGCATGTTATCGGGAGCATGCCTTCCATTTTGCGGCTGAGCGGAGGCGCTTGGAGTATGTGGCGGTGCGTTTGCTTATCTTCACTCTGACAGGGGAAGAACTACAGGTGGAATATTTGCCGTCCGGCCGTCCTTTTCTCCGTGACAGAAGACTTCAGCTTTCCATTTCTCATACGTTCGGATATGCAGCGGTGTTGTTTTCGGAAGAATATGAAGCCGGACTTGACATAGAAGTCTTTTCAGAAAGAATTGTAAAGCTGAAAGAACGTTTGATCGGTCCGGAAGAAGTGGCAGAAACAACATACGAGATTCTTTTGCATTGGTCGGCCAAAGAGGCTGTTTTTAAGATTTTGGATGAAGAGGGTATTGATTTCAGGAAGAATCTGACGGTACAAAATTTAAGTTGCCCCGCGATGCCCGACCATACGGAAGCGAAAGGGGATTTTTCTTTATATTATCATTTGTCGGACGGGAAGACGGGAACCTTTCCGGTGCATTATGAAACTACGGCCGATTTCGTCCTGACTTATGCGTTTCGGAAGCTGTAAAATGAGGATGCAATAGCTGTTACCCGGTTTGAAATAAAAGTGAAGATACATCCCCCGTATGGAAAGGGAGACGTATCTTCACTTGTTTTTAGGCACGTGCCACTTGTTTTTTCATCATTTGACAGAACAGTCCGTTTTGTTTTTTCAGTTCCTCCGGATTTCCGGTTTCTGCGACATGCCCGTCTTTCAGTACTACTATTTTATCTGCGTGTGCGATAGTACGCATGCGGTGTGCGATAATCAGTACCGTTTTATGCTTGACCAACTCCGAGATACCTGCCTGGATTTTTGTCTCGTTCTCTACGTCGAGCGAGGCTGTGGCTTCGTCCAGCAACACGATGGGAGCGTCTTTCAATAACGCCCGTGCGATGGATATGCGCTGACGTTCTCCACCCGATAAGGTTTCTCCGTTTTCCCCGATAACGGTTTGGTATCCTTGAGGCATTTTAAGGACAAACTCGTCACATCGGGCCAGACGTGCCACGCGCCTCACTTCTTCGTCAGTCGCTTCCCGTTTTCCGATTCTGATATTCTCCATGACGGATGTATTAAATAGGGTTACGTCCTGAAAAACGATGGAGAAGCATTTTAGCAGACTTTCCGGTTCAATCCCACTGATGTCTGTTCCGCCGAGCGTGATATGTCCGGCCGTGGCATCCCAAAAACGAGCCGCTAATTTGGCTGCCGTACTCTTTCCGCTTCCCGAGGGACCGACTAAGGCTGTGATTTCTCCTTGTCGGGCAGTAAAAGATACGTTGTCCAGGACTTGCTTTCCCTTTTCATAAGAGAAACTTACATGGTCGAACCGGATGTCATATCCGTTGGGATTGAACGATTTCTCTCCGTGTTGGACCGGCATGGCTTCCATTTCTTTCATCCTGTCTATACGGACGTCAAGGTAGAATAACGCCGCCAGATTGTTCAGCACTTCATTGATAGGAGTGTAAATACGTGAGCCGATAACCATGAATATCAAATACGTGAAAAGCTCCGTTTGACCGGAGGCTACCAAAGAGGCTCCGACAATGATGACACTTGCCAATCCGAGCTTCAAGATGCTTTGAGAGCCGTTGACGGCAATACCCATCAGTAATTCGCTTCGTGTCAGTTGGTGCTCGTATTTATCGATTTTCTCGTCCAATCCGTTCAAGTAAGCCGCTTCCTGGTGATAGGACTTGATTTCCTGAATCGTGTCCAGTCCTTCCTGTATTTGTTCGGTCACTTCCCTTTTGTTCAGGTAGTTCGTTCGGTTCTGTTTGTGCAGTTTTCTTTTGGAGAGGACGATGACGGCCAAGGAAATGGGGACCACCCAAAACAAAGCGAGTGTAAGTGCCCAGTCGTAGAATGCCATGCCTATCGTAATCAACAGAATGCTGAGCAGAGACGCAATGAGTTGCGGTACGGCATGCGAAAAAGTGTGTTCCAGTTCCGTACAATCGTCCATGATGGTGGCAGTCAAGTCGGACAGGTTCTTTTCTCCGAAGAACGCGAGCGGGAGTTTCCGCAGCTTTTCGGCCAGCGAGATACGCCGGTTGGCACTTTCGTCGTAAACGCAAGTGTAGGTGCTTCGGTACTGGAAGACGGCAATCACATACATGACAGCCATGAATGCGATTCCGAGTAGTCCGTAGTAACATATCCCATGTGCTATTGTGGCCTCGGGGTTGAAGACGGGACGAATCCAGTCTTGCAGGTATAGGAACACATATACGGCGGGCAACATCAGTGCGACATCCAGCCATACGGTCCAGAACACTCCCTTACAAAAATCCTTGGCACCTTTTTCCGAAAGGGCGAAACGGTTTCTTATTTGACTAAGCATGGTGAACCTCCTTTCCGATGGTCCAACTGACAGATTGCTGATATTCATTCCACATGGTTTTGTATATGCCGTTTTGTTTTAATAGTTCCTCGTGTGTACCTTGCTCGACGATTCGTCCTTTGTCGATTACCAGAATACGGTCGGCATCGGTAATGCTCGATAGCCGATGGGCGATGGTCAGCACGGTTTTCCCGGCAGTCAGCACCCTCAGTGCTTGTTGGATGAGGTGTTCGTTTTCCGGATCGGCGTATGCCGTGGCTTCGTCGAGTACGATGATGGGGGCATTTTTCAGGATGGCCCGTGCCAGGGCGATTCTTTGCCGTTCTCCTCCGGACAGATACGTGCCTTCCGTCCCGATTTTCGTATTCAGTCCCTCCGGCAGACGGTCTATGATTTCCCTGCATTGCGCAAGGTCGAGTGCCCGATTGATTTCCTCCTCTCCGGCTTCCGGATTTCCGTATTTCAGATTCTCGCGCAGCGTCGTTTTCAGAAGATGAGGGTTCTGAAAGACGAATGACACGTGCTGCATGAGGTCCTCCGGTGCGATATGCTTGATATTGACGTGGCCAATCTGGATTTCTCCTTCGTCGGCATCCCAAAAACGGGGCAGCAGTCTGGCAATCGTTGTTTTACCGCCTCCCGAAGCGCCGACAAGGGCCACTTTCTTTCCTTGGGGGATGGAAAAGCTTATTCCGTCTACGGCTTTCTGCGTGGCACCGGGATAACTGAAACTCACGTGGTCGTAGCAAACATCAAAAGCCGTCGGCTTCTCCGGTTTTTCCGGCTGGGACAACGGCTTGTATTCGAGCAGTCGTTCCAAACGTCCGATTGCTTCTCCGGCCTGTCCCAAGGCTTCGCTGAGATGCATGCTTTTCATGATGCTTTGCGAGAAAAGCGGAGTAATGAGTACGAACAGGAAGAAGTTGAGCAGGGCAGAAGCATGGTCGCCATCGTGGCTTACGATGAGAATGACGGTGGGAGCGAGGAAAAAGACGAAACTGTTGATGATAATCGTATAGCACGACATCGGTTTTTCCCACAGTCCGGTATAGGAAGAAGCCATTTGATTGTAGGCCATGATACTTTTATGGAAGTTCTTGAAAGAGTAGATGGTCTGTTGGAATACCTTGATGACCGGTATGCCCCTGACATATTCTACGGCTTCCGTATTCATTTCTTCCAGTGAAGTCATGTAGGCACGCATGAAGGCCTGTCCTTGCGTGTTCATGAGGTGTCCCATCAGGAACATGGCTACGGCTACCGGAATGATGCAGACGAGCCCCAGTTTCCAATCGAACGCGAAAATCAGGATGACGGCCGTCAGCGGTACCAGGACGGAACCGGCCAGGTCGGGCATCTGGTGGGCTAGAAACGAGTGGGTGATACCGGCATTATCGTCGATGACCTTACGAATCTTGCCGCTGGTATTGAGGTCGAAGAATCCGAGGGGCATGCGGACGATTTGTTTCATGGCTTCTTTCCGTAAGTTGGATTCCACCCGGAACGCCGCCAGATGGGAGCACATCAATGCCAAGTAGTATAAGACGACACTTCCGACAGCCAGACCTGCCGCCCACCCGGCGTATGGTATGGTTTCGGCGGGAATCCCGTTGCCGTGTGTGTCAAAAAATCCTTTCACGATCAGCCAGATAAAGACATAAGTGAGCATCCCCGTCACTTCGCTTACTGCCGAGATACACATGGAAAACGGCAGCAAAGCTTTCCGGTTTCCCATATAATGTTGGAGTTTTCGTAATGTATTCATTGGTTTGAGTATTGAGTCGGTTCTTTTGTTTTTTGTGCCGTGACACAGATACTTTCTTTTTTCATCTTGTCAGTGCGGACGTGGACAAACCCACAATTTTCGAGCTTGTGTTTAATCTCTTCGGCGGTATATACGGACATCCCTTCGATGCGGTCGGTCCAAGTCGTGTTGTGAGGGTTGCTGGCTTCGCAGGCGATCAGGAAAATGCCTCCCGGTTTCAGAATGCGAAGTATTTCGCAGAAAGCCTTGTCCGGATCTTCCCAAAAATATAGGGTTTCAAAGGCCGTGGCGACATCGAATGCGTCTCCTTCAAAAGGCAGGTCCGAGGCCGTACCTTGGAGGATGAAACAACGTTCATCCAGAAAAGCCTTGTTTTTTTGCCGGGCGAAAGCCACGCTTTCCGGAGAGATATCCACGCCGTAAACTTGTCCTTGCGGACATCTTTTCAACATGTGGGCGATGTTGGCTCCTCCTCCGCAGCCGATGTCGAGCACTTTCCAATCGGGGCGCCAGTCCAAATGTGTAAACGCCCATGCCGCCAACGGAGCATGGCCTGTGTTCATGCTCCTTAGAATCATCCGTCCCCAGAAGCCTTGAGGCTTACGGGTGTTTTGCAGGATGCGGTTGATAAAATTCTTTTTCATTGTATAATGGATTGATTATAATACGTAATACGTTGATGTGTAAAAGTTTACTTGATTCTGTATCCCAATAAGGAACTGAACTTGCAACTGAAACGCGGAAAACGGGCGAAAAGACGCATGACGACTCCCCAGCGTTCGGTGAAAAATCTCTGGTAGCAGGCTTGTTCTATCAGTTCCAGTGCGGGCACCCAGACTTCTACTTCGTGCCCGTCGCTGATGCCGGAACGGATTTCGGCTGCCGATTTCCGCAAGGAGTCCGGTTTTGCTCCGGATTTTACCATCATCTTACCACAAACGTCAAACCATAATTCGCCGCCGCTGAAGCGTTTGGCGATATGCTTCAAAACCGTTTTTACCTGTTCCTCGTAGAAATACATCAGCACGCCTTCCACCACGAAGATGAACTGCCCCTCGGGGTGTTGTTTTTTCAGTGCGTCCATCCATCCGGTTTCAAGGAGTGACGCAGCGATGTAACGGTCTTCGCCGGTTTCCGGAATCAGTTTTCGGCGTAAGTCGATGACTTCCGGTAAGTCCAGTTCGTAGAAGACGGCCGTTTGGTCGTTGCCGATGCGTTGGTAGCGGGTATCCAGACCACACCCGACGTTGACCACGACAGGGTGGGGATGGCTTAGGATGAAGCGCCGGATGGCATCGTCGAAGTACTTGCCGCGTACGACACATCCTACTTCACTCATTTTGGCTCCGTCGAATTGGGAATAGTCATATTCGATGCTGTCCACCAGTTGTTCTGCCATCGTGTCTTTCAATATGGCATCTCCTTTTCTCCGGCTTTCCTTGGCCCGCATGTAGAGCGGAATTAGCAGCGTTTCGGCCACTACATTTTTAAATTCATACTTTTGTTTCATAATCTTATTTTTATTAACAGTCAGACTTTCGCGGGAAGCAGTTCAAAAACGAACACTATTCCGATTTGTTCAAAAAAAGAGGGAACTTATATTTTCATAAGTTCCCTCCATCCGGCCACCTCGATGGTCATATATTCGGTGACGACCTTTTCTATCTCATCCGGTTTGACCCGCCGCATGAGAAGTTCTTCAAACAAGGCAAACATCCACACCGTATGCATACGTATGGAAAAGTCCGAAATGTCGGTCTCTAGTTTCGGATGCTTATGTTTCATGAGTGTGAAATATTCTTTGACCAGTGCCGTCGACTTCCGTGCAAACTCTTCTTTGTAGTTTTCCAAGGAAGAGCCTTGCGAGCGGAAAAGCAACAGCTGCAGCAAGTCGCGATGCCGATGGATGAACGAAGTGTATTCGTCCACCATATATTTGAAGTAATCCCTGTCGCACATGGCCATGATGTCGGTTCCGCGCCGCCCGTGATGTTCGTCCAGCATATTCTCGAAAGTGCGCACGGCCGGAGTCACGATTTGGACAAAGATGTCGTCCTTGCAAGAAAAGTAATTGTATATATTGCTCAATCCTACCCCCGATTTGTGCGCGATTTCCCGCATCGGCACCTTCAGGTAACCTTTTTCCAGAAACAAGGTGGCCGCCGATTGCAGAATGTCGCTTTTGATATGGTCTTTTACCGTTTGCATAGGCATGTCTGTTTGTCGTACAAAATTAGAATGGATTATCAGTCGGTGCAATACCTAAAAAAGACGATTTTACCGCCGCCCTTCTTCCTACGGTGTCCGGGCGAGCCGTGAACGACGCTAATTTCCTATCGAATGGTGATTTAACCGATATTTTTTTGTACTTTTGTTTCCGTAAAGCGAAGATGAATACCCCCTGTTTAATTTTATTTACGTCCTTGTGAGATAATGAATACGATACTGATTATAGATGACGAACCCATCATACGGAAATTGCTGGCACGCATGATGGAACTGGAAGGTTATGAGGTGTTCCAGGCGGCCGATCGTGTCTCGGGCCTGAAGCTGCTCACGGCCAAAACGCCGCAACTGGTATTGTGCGATGTGTTTCTGCCCGATGGCAACGGGGTGGAGATGGTAAAGGAGATAAAAGAACTGCAACCCGAAACAGAGGTCATCCTCCTGACGGCTCACGGAAATATCCCGGACGGAGTACAGGCTATCAAAAACGGCGCATTCGACTACATTACCAAAGGGGATGACAACAATAAGATCATACCGATAATCAGCCGTGCCATGGAGAAAATCAACAGCCGGCCGGTGCAGCCTTCGGGAAGCACCGTCGTGCCGGTTCGTGAATCGGCCTTCGACACTGTCTTGGGACATTCGCGAGGTTTGCAGCAAGTGATACAGTTGGCTCGCAAAGTGGCCGTGACAGACGTGCCGGTGCTGCTTACGGGCGAGACGGGGACGGGAAAAGAGGTATTCGCGCAGGCCATTCATAACGGGAGCGCGCGTGCCAAGCAGCCGTTCGTGGCCATCAACTGTTCCGCTTTCAGCAAAGAATTGTTGGAAAGCGAGATATTCGGGCATAAGGCCGGGGCTTTCACCGGGGCTTTGAAGGACAAGAAAGGACTGTTTGAAGAGGCCAACCACGGCACGATATTTCTGGACGAGATAGGGGAGATGGCGTACGGCTTGCAGGCCAAACTCTTGCGCGTGCTCGAAACAGGGGAATATATAAAGGTGGGGGATACGAAACCCACGAAAATAGACGTGCGTATCGTGTCGGCCACCAACCGCAACTTGAAAGAAGAGATAGCGAACAGTAATTTCCGGGAAGATTTGTATTTCCGCTTGTCCGTTTTCCACCTCCATCTGCCGCCCTTGCGCGAGCGCAGGGAGGATATACCGGAACTGGCCGCAGCCTTCCTGAAGTTTTTTGCCGCCAAAATGGGAAAACAGGTCAAGGGATTTGCGGCGGACTGCCAAGCCTGGATGCAGTCGTATGCCTGGCCGGGAAACGTGCGTGAGTTGCGTAACGTGATAGAGCGTGCGTTGATTACCTGCGACGACTACATCACATTGGATGACATGCCTCTTGATTTCAGGTCGTCCACTTTATCCGGTTCGGCTACCGACGGTGACGATTTTGAACTGGCGGAGGCGGAGCATCGTCATATCCAACGTGTATTACAGTACACGAAAGGGAATAAGGCCGAGGCGGCCCGGCTCCTGAAAATAGGATTGACCACCCTCTATCGGAAGATAGAAGAGTACGGTATTAATATCTAAGAGGCTTCACGCCTCTTTTTTTGTCTTATTTCTTTATTGTTGACGTAACGGCACTTCGTACCTTTCGGAATATTCGTTTTCATGACATGCGATATGGAGTTTAAAATGTTTTATATCAGCGTATTAAAGACTTCTCTGCAAATGTAAGATTTAGGATGGAAATCTTGTAAAATCAATCACCGCAGAACTGAAAATCATTCTCAAGAGATTGATTTTTCGTTCTCCTGAGAATGATTTTCAGTTCTGCGCAAGGTGATTTACGAATCAAAAGACGGTGCCAAACTATAAGAACTTTTTATCATTCCTTGGGTCTGGCAGCCGTCTTCGGGCTTAGTTCTACAGATTATATTGAGGTGGGTCAGATGCTCATGGCACTATAAGCTTCGCGGAAGCGCGGAGCGACGTTTCTTTTCATGAAATCTTGTCCGGCGAAATTGTCCATCAAGATGGCCTGTGCTTTTTCGCCCATGTCTTTGCTCACGACAACAGACACGCTGTTGTTGTCGCTTCCGTATGAAATCATCAGGATGGGGATGTCTTTAAGCAGGTCGATGACTTTGACTTCCATGTTTTCCTTTTCTTGGTCGAACTGGCCGATGATATGGATGACGGAAATGTCTTTTTCCACACTGACGGAAGCAAATTGGGACAGTTGGTTTTCCATTTGGTGGAAAGTCTCGGAACTCAGTTCCACGGCCATGGAGATATTGACACTGGAAGAGGAAATGAGGTGTATGGGAGTCTTGAAGTCCCCACAGACGGCCATCACTTTGGTCAGGAACTGAAACGGCATGAGGTTTCCTGATGAATGGATCTGTAAATAATCTGCATTTTTCCGTGTAACAACTGCTTTAATCTGGTTCATGGTTGATGTTTTTGTAATAGTGATTGTTTGTTTATTGGGATTATAATAATTGGATATACGTAGGTTGATTCCGTGTTGTCCGGCTAAATCCAGACAAGCTTTCGGAATCAGGTTGAAGCCGGCATTGATGATGCTTTTGGCTTCGTTATATGTGATGGTATAGTCTTTGAACTGACTGCATACGTCTTCGTCGGGTGAATCCGAAGACATTTGTTTCGTGGTATAAAATGTAAGTTCCTCGGCATGGAACAAGGTTGCCATGTGGGTCGCATAAAGCGTATGGAGCTTTGCGGGCATCAGTATCGTCTCTTCGAGGCCGTTCTTGCAGATGCGGGCGGGGAGAATGCTGACGATTGCATCTTGGTCCTGTATGAGTGTCCGGAGGCATTCGGCGCTTTTTTCAGAGTCTATCTTTGAATTGCTGCCGATACATACGAAAAGCGAAGGGTCTAAGAGGGATACATTCACTTTCAGGGTTTTAAAGTAAGAATAGATGATGAGACCTGAAAGGCGTTCGGTGAAAGAGAGAAGCTCTTTGTCTTTGATTTGGTTTAACGGACGGTTGACGAACGAATGGAGGGATTGGAAGAGGTTCTCTATAATCGAGATTGTGGCAGGGCTGTTCTCCGCGGCACCTGTAAGTTGAGATGTGAACTCGAAGGTTTTTGTTTTCAGCGCGTCAATCAGGGTCGGGAGCTTTTCCCAGTCGAAATTGTACAGCGAAATGGCGATGTCCTGGAGTTTGTCTTTAATCCACGGAAAGGACGGAGGGATGAGAATAGACTGCTCTCCTAAAGGAACGTACGACGGTATTTGCCGGACATCTTCAATGGATGTGATAGCTTCAAAACTATAAATTTTCATATTTTTCTATTTATTAATTTCTTGTTTTGGTTTTATTCTTCTTTTTCTTTCTCAAATTGGAAGGGATTTTTCCAAAATGAAAGGGTGAAACTTTTTGCGGAATGTGTTCAACCTTTTGTAAATCAGTTCTTTTTTATCTTTTCATGCTCTTTCGTTTGATAACGGTTATTTCATATACATATATGATACCACCGTGCCAGAACATAAAGACGGGGGAGAAAAGCGGAGCGGGACACTGTGGGTCGGAATAAGTAGCGGTAGGGAGAGGAAGTGGAAGGTGGGGAGAGGCTTATATATAATAAGGTATATGAATATAAAGAGAGTTTATCCTTTTTCAAATCGGAGAGGTGTTTTTTCAAAATGGAAGAAGGTTTTCTCTGTATAGAGAATCATAATAAGATGTTATGTGTTTGTAAAACAGTATAGTAGGGGATAAACTATGTTTTTTGGCATACTTTTGGTCTAATGGTATGGCGATAAGTTATAGTATTAATTAAAAAACAAAAGTATTATGGAATTATTTTCATTTGGTTTTTTGGCCTGCTTGGTGAGCGGCTTTTTGTGTTTCTGGTTGTTCTGGAAATGTGTGGATTGGTTTGAGAAGATTTAATTTTTAAAAAGTAGGTATTATGTACACAGCGTTATTTGTTGTCAGTGTAGTGATGTTCGGCTATTTGATGTATGTGCTCGTCAAGCCGGAAAAGTTCTAAAAAACATTTTTTTTGATTTAGCAGTATTATGAATACAGAAATTTTAGGTGTAGTTGCACAGATTGTACTGTTGGTGGTATTGAGCTATCCGCTCGGAAAGTATATCGCTAACGTATATAAAGGTAAAAAGACGTGCTTGGATTTTATGAAACCGATAGAAACGGCTATTTATCGTTTCTCCGGTATCAACCCCGAAGAGGAGATGAATTGGAAACAATTCTTGCGTGCATTATTAATCGTGAACCTCTTTTGGTTCATTTGGGGTATGCTTTTGTTGGTGCTTCAAGGTTATCTTCCGTTAAACCCGGATGGAAACGCCGGACAGACAGCCCATCAGGCATTCAATACTTGTATTTCATTCATGGTGAACTGTAACGAGCAGCACTATAGCGGTGAGACAGGATTGACTTATTTGACTCAGTTGTTCGTCATCATGTTGTTCCAGTTCGTAACAGCAGGAACCGGTATGGCTGCTATGGCCGGTATCATGAAGGCGTTGGGAGAAAAGACTACGAAGACTATCGGTAACTTCTGGAAATACTTGGTATTGAGCTGTACCCGTATTCTGTTCCCTCTTTCCTTAATCGTAGGCTTTATCTTGATCACTCAGGGAACTCCGATGGGCTTCGACGGAAAGATGGAAATTACCACAATGGAAGGTGCAACGCAGAATGTCTCACAAGGTCCTACGGCTGCTATCGTTCCTATCAAACAGTTAGGTACGAACGGTGGTGGTTACTTCGGCTGTAACTCTTCTCATCCGTTGGAAAACCCGACTTATTTGTCCAACATGACGGAATGCTGGTCCATCCTGATTCTTCCGATGGCAATGGCTTTCGCATTCGGTTTCTATATCAAGCGTAAAAAACTGGGGTATTCCATTTATGGCGTAATGTTGTTCGCTTTCTTGGTGGGCGTATGTATCAACGTATATCAGGAGATGAACGGTAACCCGCGTATTGACGCCATGGGTATCGCTCAGGACAATGGTGCCATGGAAGGCAAGGAAGTGCGTCTGGGCGCAGGTGCCACGGCTTTGTGGAGCATCGTTACCACGGTAACTTCTAACGGTTCTGTAAATGGTATGCACGATTCAACCATGCCGATTTCCGGTTTGATGGAGATGTTGAACATGCAGATCAATACATGGTTCGGCGGTGTCGGTGTAGGATGGATGAACTACTTCACCTTTATTATCATCGCAGTGTTTATCAGCGGTTTGATGGTCGGCCGTACGCCGGAATTCCTTTGCCACAAGGTCGAGGCACGTGAAATGAAGGTGGCTTCTATCGTGGCATTGCTTCATCCTTTCGTTATCCTTGTGGGTACGGCGTTGGCAGCCTACTTGTATGTACATGCTCCGGCTTTCGTGGAGAATGAAGGAGGATGGTTGAACAACCCGGGCTTCCACGGCTTGAGCGAGATGTTGTATGAGTTCACCTCAGTGGCTGCAAACAACGGTTCCGGTTTTGAAGGATTGGGCGACAACACTTGGTTCTGGAACTATTCTTGCGGTATCGTTTTGATATTGAGCCGTTTCATTCCTATCGTAGGACAGGTGGCCATTGCCGGTCTGTTGGCAAGCAAGAAATATATTCCCGAAAGCGCAGGTACGTTGAAGACTGATACCGTTACATTCAGCGTGATGACTTTCGCTGTAATCTTCATCGTGGCAGCCTTGTCATTCTTCCCGGTTCACGCATTGAGTACGATTGCAGAACATTTCAGTTTATAAAAGATTATTTAAGGATAAGATAAAGTATGAAAACTAACAATAATACTTCCCTCTTCCAAAGGGATCAGGTAATGGAAAGCTTGAAACAGTCTTTTGTCAAGCTGAATCCCAAGATAATGGTGAAGAACCCGGTCATGTTCACCGTAGAGATTTCTACTCTGATCATGTTTATCGTGACCCTCTTCTCGGCTACGAACGATTCACAGGGTTCCTTTGCATACAACCTTTTGGTCTTCATCATCCTGTTGGTGACTTTGCTGTTTGCCAATTTCGCAGAGGCGATAGCCGAAGCCCGCGGTAAGGCTCAGGCCGACAGCTTGCGCAAGACCCGTGAAGAGACTCCGGCCAAGTTGAATGTGAACGGACAGATCAAGACCGTGAGCAGTTCACAGTTGAAGAAAGGTGATGTGTTTGAATGTGAGGCAGGCGACGTGATTCAGGCCGACGGTGAAATCATCGAAGGTTTGGCTTCTATCGATGAGAGTGCCATTACCGGTGAATCTGCTCCGGTAATCCGTGAGGCAGGCGGCGACAAGAGTTCCGTTACCGGTGGTACGAAGGTACTTTCCGACCATATCAAAGTCGTTGTGACCAGTCAGCCGGGCGAGAGCTTCTTGGACAAGATGATTGCTTTGGTAGAAGGTGCAAGCCGCCAGAAGACTCCGAATGAAATCGCCCTGACGATATTGTTGGCCGTGTTCACTCTGGTATTCTTGATTGTCTGCATTACCTTGAAACCGTTTGCCGACTATTCCAATACGGTGATTACCATTGCAGCTTTCTGTTCTTTGTTCGTTTGCCTGATTCCTACGACCATCGGCGGTCTGCTTTCTGCTATCGGTATTGCCGGAATGGACCGTGCTTTGCGTGCCAACGTGATTACCAAATCCGGTAAGGCTGTGGAGACGGCCGGTGACATCGACACGTTGTTGCTGGACAAGACCGGTACGATTACAATCGGTAACCGTAAGGCTACGGAATTCTATCCGGTTGCCGGTATGGATAAGCATGCGTTTATCGAAGCTTGTTTGATGTCTTCCGTATCGGATGATACGCCGGAAGGTAAGTCAATCATTGAATTGGGACGTGAAATGGGCGTACGTATGCGTACCCTGAACACCGAAGGTGCACACATGATTAAGTTTACGGCCGAGACGAAGTGCTCCGGTATCAACTTGAAAGACGGTACTGAAATCCGTAAGGGTGCTTTCGACGCTATCCGTCGTATCGCCATGGAGGCTGGTAACAAGTTCCCGAAGGATACGGAGGATATTATCCAAGCCATTTCGGCAAACGGTGGTACTCCGTTGGTGGTTTGTATCGACAAGAAGGTTGCCGGTGTCATCGAATTGCAAGACGTTATCAAACCGGGTATCGAAGAACGTTTCGAGCGTTTGCGTAAGATGGGTGTGAAGACGGTAATGGTAACCGGTGACAACCCGTTGACCGCCAAATACATTGCCGAGAAGGCCGGTGTGGACGACTTTATTGCTGAAGCCAAACCGGAAGACAAGATGAATTATATCAAGAAAGAACAGGCAGCCGGTAAGTTGGTGGCTATGATGGGTGACGGTACGAACGATGCTCCGGCATTGGCACAAGCCAACGTGGGTGTGGCCATGAACAGCGGTACTCAGGCTGCCAAGGAGGCCGGTAACATGGTCGACTTGGACAACGACCCGACCAAATTGATTGAAATCGTGGAAATCGGTAAGCAGTTGTTGATGACTCGTGGTACGTTGACGACATTCTCTATTGCCAACGACGTGGCCAAGTACTTTGCCATCATTCCGGCATTGTTCATGTTGACGATTCCCCAGTTGGCCCCGTTGAACATCATGGGCTTGCACAGTCCTGAAAGTGCTATCCTTTCGGCTATCATCTTCAACGCCATCATCATTCCTATCCTGATTCCGTTGGCTTTGCGTGGTGTGGCTTACAAACCTATAGGTGCCAGTGCGCTGTTGCGTCGCAATTTGTTGATTTACGGTGTAGGCGGTCTTATCGCTCCGTTTGTCGGCATTAAGTTGATAGATTTATTCGTAGGATTATTCTTTTAATCAATAAATAGACAAAACAATGAAGAACTTTATAAAATCATTTCGTATAACGATAGCGTTCTGCATCTTCTTTTCGGTATTTTACATACTGGTATTGTGGATATTCGCACAGTTTGCAGGCCGCGGCGAGAATGGCAATGCAGAGACTGTAACCTTGAACGGTAAGGTCGTAGGTGCTGCGAATGTAGGACAGATGTTTACGTCAGACGTTTACTTCTGGGGACGTCCTTCAAGTGCTGGTGACGGTTACGATGCTACAAGTTCTGCCGGTTCCAACAAAGGTCCTACCAATGAGGAATATTTGGCAGAGGTGGAGGCCCGTGTAGATTCCTTCCTTGTACATCATCCTTATTTGAGCCGTGACGAAGTGCCGGCTGAAATGGTAACGGCCAGCGGTTCCGGTCTGGATCCCAATATCACTCCGGCTTGTGCATACGTACAGGTGAAACGGGTAGCCGAAGCTCGTGGCATGAGTGAAGACGAAGTGAAAGCTATAGTAGACCAAGCTGTGGAGAAGCCTCTGTTAGGCATGTTCGGAACAGCAAAGGTAAATGTACTGAAACTGAATGTGGCTTTAGACGAAGCAAATAAATAATAACAGTAGACAAGAAATGCCGTCATTGATGAAGTTCGGATATGGAAAAATACATTCGGGTAGCTTTGTCGGCGGAAGGAATAAACTGCTTCTCTCGTACTACCTTTGCCATGGCGACAGAGTCTGGAGGTTTTGGAGATATTCCCGTGCTTCATGGGTGATGGCATTCTTAAAAAAACAAGTGAAAAGTAAAACGACACAACACAACACTTTAATTGATTTATGAATATGAAAAGTTTAAAAAAAGTAGGATTGGTTTTAGGTGCGGCACTGTTAGTGCCCGGCATGGCAAACGCAGGTGATTTCGTTGTCAGCGGAAAAGCTGATTTCGTAAGCGATTATATCTGGCGTGGTTTGGATCAAAATTCGGGATTCTCTATCCAGCCCTCTTTGACGTTAAGCTACAAAGGCTTGAGTCTTAACGCATGGGGAAGCCAGACGCTTTCTAAATGGGGCGTGAATGACAATGGTGGCGGCGCAAAGGAATTCGACATCAACTTGTCATATGCCATCAAAGGTTTCTCCGTAACCGTATCGGATTACTGGTGGAGCGGAACCGACATGCCTTATGGTTACTATGAGGATGCTCATTATTTTGAAGGAACTTTAGCTTATAACTTCGGTGAGACTTTCGATAAATTTGCATTGAACATTTCATGGAGTACGATGTTTGCCGGTGGAGATAAGTTCGTGTTGGGTGAAGATCCTACGGACAACAACAAGTTCTCTACTTATGTCAACCTCTCTTATCCGGTTTCATTACCGGCCGACATTACATTAACCCCGGCCTTAGGATTCACTCCTTGGAAGGGTATGTACAACGACAAAGCCGGTGTGACGGATGTTTCCATCAAAGCAAGTAAAGATATCCAAGTAACGGATAAATTTGCAATACCTGTCTTCGTACAGGCTCTTGTTGCCCCGGTCCATGACAGAACCTACCTTTTGGCTGGTTTTAGCTTGGGCTTCTGATTCTATTCGTAGTTTTCTCAGGGTTCCTCACGGAGCCCTGAGTTTTCTCTCTTATATATAAAGGCAAGTATGGACATTGACCTTTTTCTTTGTTTGGATATTACCTGACGCGTTATTGCCAGGTTTTATGGTGAATAGTCGTATTTAGGAATTTATTTGAAGATGAAATTATATATCGTTGCAAACAGATTGCCTGTAAAGGCTGTGCCTCGGCAAGACAGCTATACTTTCGTACGTAGTGAAGGAGGTTTGGCAACGGGGCTCGACTCCTTGCAGATTTCCATGGAGAAACATTGGATCGGCTGGCCGGGAGTTTGTGTCGATAATGCCCGTCAGCAGATAGAAATCCGACAGCATCTGGAGACGATGGATTTTCATCCGATATTTTTGTCGGAAGAACAGTATCACGATTACTACGAAGGATACAGTAATAGTACCATTTGGCCTCTGTGCCATTATTTCTTTTCCCATACTACGGTACGGAAAGAGTATTGGGAGTCTTACCAGAAAGTGAATGCTCTGTTTTGCGAAGAGATTTGCAAGCAAGTGGGTTCCGGCGATTGGGTTTGGATACAGGATTATCAGCTTATGCTTCTTCCAGGCATGTTACGGAAGCGGATGCCCAATCTTCACATCGGATATTTCCATCACATTCCGTTTCCCTCATACGAATTATTCCGTATATTGCCCGAGCGGGCGGAATTGTTGAACGGTCTGATGGGAGCGGATTTTATAGGTTTCCATACACACGACTATATGCGCTATTTCATCAATGCTGTAGAACGTGTATTACATATTAAGTTCGATTTGGACGAAGCTCAGACGGACAGCCGCATCGTGCGTGTAAACGCACTGCCGATGGGCATAAACTATGAATTATACAATCATTCGTCTGCCACGCCGAAAGTGTGGAGCGAGATAGAGAAAAAACGTATTCTTTTCCGCAACCACAAGTTGTTGCTGTCCGTAGACCGTTTGGATTATAGCAAAGGCATCCTGCATCGTTTGCAAGGGTTTGAGACTTTTCTCGAACGTCATCCGGAATACCAAGGAAAGGTGACGCTGGCTATGGTCATTGTGCCTTCTCGCGACCATGTGGAAAGCTATGCAGGGCTGAAAACGAAGATAGACGAGACCATAGGACGGATTAACGGACGTTACTCTGACATCAACTGGACACCGGTCTGTTATTTCTATCATGGTTTTTCATTTGAAGAACTTACGGCCATGTATTTCGTGGCAGACGTGGCCTTGGTTACTCCGTTACGAGACGGTATGAACCTTGTGGCTAAAGAATATGTCGCCACGAAAGTCAACAATCCGGGGGTATTGGTATTAAGTGAGATGGCGGGTGCCGCCGTGGAATTGGCCGATGCCATCCAGATTAACCCTAACGATACGGACCAGATTGCGGATGCCATTTTTACGGCCTTGCAGATGCCCTACGAAGAGCAAGCAAAACGTATCAGCAAGATGCAGGTCATACTTTCCGTCCAGACCGTCAACAAATGGGCGGTCGACTTCATGGAAGAATGGAAAAACGTGGTAGACAAAAACCAATACCTGTCGGGGAAGTTGCTTTCCACGAATTTGCTGAAACAGATAAAGGCTTTGTATACTCAGGCTCGGAGCCGTCTCATTTTGTTGGATTATGACGGGACGTTGGTGGGATTTCAAAAGCGTCCGGAAGATGCCGTGCCGACCCCTGAGGTAATACAGGTACTTAAGGATTTGACCTCCGATCCGGCCAATCATGTGGTTATCAACAGCGGTCGCGACCATCAGACATTAGAGAAGTGGTTAGGCGGTCTGCCGGTTTCTTTTGCCGCGGAACACGGGGCCTATTATAAAGAGAACGGAGAATGGCATCAGACCAGCTACAAACCGGAATGGAGCCAAAGTATCCTGTCTATTCTGAACATGTTTGTGCATAAAACCCCGAAATCGCGTTTGGAAATAAAGGAGACGGCTTTGGCTTGGCATTACCGGGCGGTAGATTCCTGGTTGGGAGAACTGAGGGCACGCCAGTTGGTTCGGGCATTGGTTTCCATTTGTTTGCAACATCGTCTGCAAATCTTGCAGGGAAACAAGGTGGTAGAAATCAAACAGTCTAACTGTACGAAAGGCTCCGAAGTAAAACGATTGTTGCGTAAGGCGCATTATGATTTCATATTGGCTATGGGAGACGACACGACAGACAATGACATGTTTCGTGCCTTGCCGGAGAGTGCCGTTACGGTGAAAATCGGAACGGTGTCGGAAGATGCCCGTTATAACCTGAAATCTCAAACGGATGCTTTGCCGATGTTGCAGGCTTTGGCCACGGGGGCTCCTCTTCGTATCTCCTCGAACGGGAAACAAGGCCGTCAGGATTTAGGTGTGATTTTACATTGGATGAAAAAACTGATTAAACGAAAATAGACATATCATGCAAAATTTGAACTACGGTGTAATCGGGAATTGCTCGACCGCCGCCCTCATATCGGAAAAAGGGGCTATTGAATGGTTGTGTTTTCCGGAATTTGATTCTCCTTCCGTATTTGCGGCCATATTGGACAGGCAAAAAGGAGGCCATTTTGGTTTTAAGGTGACTTCGGATTATAAGGTTACACAATCGTACGTGCCTCATACCAACATTCTGTCTACACATTTCGAGTCGGAAGAAGGAGCCTTCGACGTGGTGGATTTCATGCCTTGCTATCCTACCTCCGATGGAAAGGATTTCTACCGTCCGGCAGAGATTTACAGGTATATCCGTTGGGCGAAAGGCCGTCCCCGTATGAAGGTGGATTATCGTCCGGCTCCCAACTATGCGAGGGGAAAGACTATTTATAACGTGACCTCCCAATACGTCGAAACTTATTCGTCGGTGGAGAATAAGGACCGGCAATATTTGTATTCGTCATTGGACTTGAAGAAAGTTGTGAATCATGATGAAATCACCTTGGAAAAGGATGAGTTTTTTCTGTTTTCTTTCAATGAGAAGGTCATTCCGGTGGATATCGAACGGGAGAAACTGGAATATTGCCGCACTTTGGTGTATTGGCTGAATTGGACAGACCATGCCAAGCGTTACACAAGGTATAACGAGGTAATCGAACGAAGCATGCTTGTATTGAAGCTCATGACCTACCGCAATGGGGCGGTGATGGCGGCCGTGACCACCAGTCTGCCGGAGACTGTAGGGGAGGTGAGAAATTGGGATTACCGTTTCTGTTGGCTGCGTGATGCTTCCATGGCCATCGAGACCTTGTTCAATATCGGCCATGTCAATTCAGCCCGTCGTTTCATGAAGTTCATCCAGTCTACTTTTATCACGACGCACAACTACCAAATCATGTATGGCATTCGTGGCGAGAGGGAACTGACGGAGCTGACACTCGACCATTTGGCTGGTTACAAAGATTCGAAACCGGTGCGCATAGGCAACGATGCTTATCATCAGCGCCAGAATGACTCTTTCGGTTATCTGATGGACCTGATTTACCAGTACTATTGTCTGATGCCCGGAACCTTGGACGAGGTGGAAGACATGTGGGAGATGGTGAAGTGTATCGCCTTGACGGTTTGTGAGAATTGGCGCAAGCCGGATAAAGGTATTTGGGAAATCCGGGGCGAAGCGCAGCAGTTCGTGTCGTCCAAAGTCATGTGTTGGGTGGCATTGGATCGTGCGGCCAAAATAGCCGTATTGCTGAACAAACATGGTTATGGAGAGCAGTGGAATGCCGAAGCTGCGCTGATCAAGGAGGAAGTCTTCACACACGGGTGGAAAGAGGAACTGCAAAGCTTCTCCCAATGTTATGAAAACCAGGCATTGGATTCTTCCTTGTTGTTGATGGAACCATACGGTTTCATCAGTGCGGACGATGTACGTTACCATAAGACGGTACGGGCCGTGAAAGAGGCATTGATGCACAAGGGATTGATGTATCGTTATAACAGTAAAGACGATTTCGGTTTGCCGTCTTCGGCCTTTACGATTTGCACTTTCTGGTTGATTCGGGCTTTGTATGTCATCGGGCAGCGTGAGGAGGCCCGGTGTTTGTTCGAAGAAGTGTTAACCTATGGTAATCATTTGGGATTGTTCAGTGAAGATATTAACTTTGATACGAAAGAACTGTTAGGAAACTTCCCGCAGGCTTATTCCCATCTGGCTTTGGTGAATACGGCCATTTTACTTTCACAAGAGAGTAAACAGTTGAAGCTTAAATAATAAAAGTATATGGAAGAAAACGAAAACGGTAACGCGCAGCGCTTTCTGGAATTGATTCGTCGTTCCCGACGGGGTAAGTTCAAGATTTACATCGGAATGATAGCCGGTGTAGGCAAAACTTACAGGATGTTGTCGGAGGCACATGACTTGTTGAAGAACGGAATAGATGTGCAAATCGGTTATGTGGAGACTCACGGTCGTCCCGGAACGGTGGCCATGCTCGAAGGTTTGCCCGTGATTCCCCGCAAGAAAGTCTTTTATAAAGGAAAGGAAATCGAGGAGATGGATTTGGAGACCATTCTGCAAGTCCATCCCGAGTTGGTCATCGTCGATGAATTGGCGCATACGAATGTGGAGGGTTCTCGCAATACGAAGCGTTGGGAAGACGTGATGGAACTCTTGGATGCCGGCATCAATGTGGTTTCGGCTTTGAACATCCAGCATATCGAAAGTTTGAGCGAGGACGTGAAGAGCATTACGGGAATCAATGTGGCGGAGAGGGTGCCCGACAAAGTATTGCAGGAGGCCGATGAGGTGGTGAACATCGACCTGACGGCCGAAGACTTGATAACGCGCCTGAAAGCCGGGAATATCTATAAAAAGGAGAAAATACAGACCGCCCTCAATAATTTCTTTAAGACAGAGAATATTCTCCAGTTGCGTGAGTTGGCTTTGAAAGAAGTGGCTTTCAGGGTGGAACGCAAGGTAGAAAGCGAGGTGACGCCTTTGGCGCCGGCCCAGACGCGGCGTGAGAAAATCCTGGCTTGCGTGAGCAGCAATGAGCATACGCCGAGGCATATCATACGGAAGGCATACCGGCTGTCCACGCGTTACAGTACTTCTTTTATCGCTTTGCACGTGCAGACTCCCAAGGAAAGCCCGGACCGTATCAAGCTTTCTTCCCAACGTTATTTGCTGAATTATTTCCAGTTGGTAACCGAGTTGGGCGGAAAGGTAGAACAGATGTCTTCACCGAATGTGACCGACGCTATCGTGCAGTTTTGCAAAGAGAATCAGGTGACAACCGTATGTATGGGGCGTCCTGCGTTTGAGATGCCGGAAATGTTTTTTAAAATCGGACGGTACAAGCGTTTCTTGCAACAGTTGTCCGAGATGCGGATTGACTTAATTATTGTAGCATAATAAATCTCATTTAAAGATATGAAATTCGATATGAACATTAAGACCAAACTCACCGTGTCGATCGGTGTCTTGGTGGCCATGATTGTTTTGTTGGTGTCTTTGTCGGTGACGAATCTGCAAATACTGACAGCAACCGAACCGGACAGCCCGGCAGCCGAGCCGGGAATGAACCGTGCATTGACATGGATTATGATTATCGGTGGCATTTGTATTTGCATCGGTTTGTGGATTCTGTTTAAAATTCCCAACTCCATCAATTCTCCCTTTAAAAGTTTAGTGAAAGGTATCCTTGAGATAGCCAATCATAATTATGATGCCAAGTTGGACCTGAGAGGCGACAAGGAACTGGAAGAGGTGTCGAAGAATTTCAATAGGATGGCCAAACGGCTGAAAGATTATCACAACAGTACGATTTCGGACCTCATGGCTTCCAAACGTTATCTGGAAACCATCATCAATTCCATCAATGAACCCATCGTCGGTCTGGACAATGAGCAGATCATTCTTTTTATCAACAATGAAGCGCTGAACATACTGAATTTGAAACGTGAGGACGTCATCCGGAAGTCGGCTCAGGAGATAGCCATGCGCAACGACCTGCTGCGTCGTCTGATTTGCGGAATGTGGGAAGATAAGAAGAAGGAACAGGAGGCACCGAAGTCCAAACGCGAGTCGTTGAAGATTTACGCCGACAACAAGGAGAGCTATTTCCAAGTGAAATATATGGAGATTACGATGCGCGGCAACGACGGAGTGACGATGGAGAAGAGGGGAGATGTAATCATGTTGAAGAACGTGACGGAGTTCCAAGAACTCGACACAGCCAAAACGACTTTCATATCCACCGTATCGCATGAGCTGAAAACCCCGATTTCAGCCATTATGATGAGTCTGCAACTTCTGGAAGACAAGCGTGTGGGAGGACTGAACCCCGAACAGGAGGAACTTTCGAGAAGCATTAAAGAGAACAGTGAGCGGCTGCTCAGTATCACGGGCGAGTTGCTCAATATGACGCAGGTGGAGAGTGGAAAACTGCAACTGAAACCGAAGATTACCAAGCCCATCGAATTGATTGACTATGCTATCAAGGCCAATCGCGTACAGGCTGAGAAATTCGGAATACAAGTGGAAGTGGACTATCCGGAGAAAATCGGGAAGCTCTTTGTCGACAGCGAGAAAATAGCTTGGGTGTTGACCAACCTGTTGAGCAATGCCGTCCGTTATTCGTCCGAGGCCGGTCGTGTGGTCATCGGGGCACGCCAACAGGACGACAACCATATTGCCATGTTTGTACAAGATTTCGGAAAGGGCATAGACCCGCGTTACCACGAAAGTATTTTCGAGCATTATTTCCGTGTGCCGGGTACGAAAGTGCAGGGAACCGGATTGGGTTTGTCCATTTCCCGGGACTTTGTGGAAGCTCACGGAGGAACACTGACGGTAGACAGCGAATTGGGAAAAGGCAGTGTCTTTACCATGGTTTTGCCTTGCTGAGGAAAGAATATGTAGGAGTGGCATCCTTCTTTCAAAAAACGCATGATTTTGCGGCTTTTCGAAGGAAGGATGTTTTTTATTTATAAAGACAAAATGATTTTTCTGTCCGAAAGACATAAGAATCAGGCTTTTTTTGTAATTCTGGAAAACTTTCGTTAGTGACTTATACAAAGGACTTTGGGAGAATTACCCGATTTTGAGGTAATGACTTGGCAACTGTGCCATATACTGCGTTCTGCCTTGATTTGCTATTCAAGTAACTCGTTTGGGTACAAATATAGAAAAAATATTAGAAGCTATAACACAAAATAAGAAAAAGCTAATACCCTTTTTGCAAAAGAGAACCATACCTATTTTTCTTTATGGTTCTCTTTTGCTATTTAATCAAGCTGCACTCATTTGTTCCATTACATCATTTGCGTCTTTTTCAGCTTTGCTTATTTCTGTTTTATTGATGATATTTTGGTCTGAACTGTTGGATTTTCGTACTAATTTCACTTTACACATATTGTACAACACCCCTACAATCAGAACCATATTCTCTATAATAAGCTGTTCTTCCATTGATAGATTATGCCAATTTACACGTTTTTCACTATACGACTCAATAATATTCCGCATTTTAGTAAGTTGTTTCAAATACAATGAGCGCATACGCAATAATGTAGCATTGTATCTTTCAGCAGTTCTTTGCAAATCATAAAGATAGTTGCATATGTCATTGATTTTTCGTTCATTAGAAATCATTTGTTCCCATGCTTCATCCGCTTTACTTGAAAGTTTAGAACCTGTACAGCTAAATATGACACCTCCAACTAATAAACCTACACCTAATGTTGCAGCACCTAAAATCGTAGTACCTAAAGCTATCCCACCACCTCCTGCAGCAAGTGAACCGCCACCAAGAGCAGCAAGAGTTGCATTAGTTGCAGCAGCTCCACTTAAAGCAGAAATTGCAGTTCCTGTTGAAGCCGTACCAAGAGCCATGACAGCAGCCGTTGTTGCACCTGATGCAGCAAATCCTCCAGCTGTACCTAAAGCAGCTCCACTTAAACCTCCAACAAGAACACTTGCTCCGACAGATGCTTTCTTGATTTCTTCACCTTCAAATTTTGGTATTGATACATTTCCAATTTTTACGTCTGCAAACTCAGGACGATTCTTAATCCGCTCAAACAAATCGGAGAATTGTTGAAATTCGGAAAGGACTTTCATTTCATTCTCCCCCAAAACGTCCATAGTCCTGCAAGCACTTTGATTCATCCTTTCAAGACGAGCATTGTTTGAATTATTCCGTTTTTGAGCCTCTTTTAACTTATCATTGGCTTGTTTCATCTTGACACCGCCATGAATTCCTAAGCCGACACCTGTTGTTCCTGCAACAGCGGCAGCTATTCCTAAAATCAATGGTAATGGCATAGTTATTCTCCTTTCTCTACTAAATTGACTAATGACATATAAGCAGCTACATAAGCATCTTCCAAATTGATAGCTTGCTCTATAAAAGCTTTATCAAATTCAAAAGCATCTGCCAGCTGTTGTACTAATGCCTTTTCTTCAGTGGCATAATTTCCATCAGCAAACGCCAATGCCAGTAACTCTAAAAAGATAATTCGTTTTGTTTGAGGTGTCGAAGTCATAGCAAATTCCTTAATGATACTATCAACATCACATTGTTCATCTAAGTTGCAAATAGGAATTAGCATTTCATTAGCATAAGCAGACAAAATCTGCTTTTCAGATTCTTCAACAACGCCATCTGCCTTTATTACCGCAACGGCAAGTTTCATGAAATTATCCTTTTCTGTAGGATTCAGTGAATTTAAAAACATAGCTCTTTATTTTTTAGTTTGTTACATATTTCATAGTTGAGTTTGTAAAACTCATCACGAGTGTATTTCTCTTTGAAAAATTGTTCGTAGCAATTGTCTATCCGACAAAACAAAGGCCTATCTTCATAAATACTGCACAGATTTCCTTTTAGGTATTTGCAAATACCATCGCCTCTATCTAACTCAGCATAAATTGATATACCTTTGAGATGTCTGCAACATTCTCCGCACTTATCACATTCAAACATCAGCAGAATTTTAATTTGCTGTTAGGATCTGCCATAAAAGAATCCATGTCTTTATGGTTTCCAATCGGTGAATTAATCTCTAATCGTTTACATACAGTTCGCAAGGCAAAATTCAGTTCTTGCTCATTGGCCGCATCCTCTAAAATAGATACAGCCTCACTATAAGACTGGGCTTCCTTTTGGAATGCAGCCAAATCTATATTCATCAGTTTGGCGCAATATTCTTCTAACAGCCGTGCTTGTGTTCGATAATATACTACAATATCATCAACAGTCGGAATTGAATTAAGCACTTGCACAATTTTATTGACGGCGGAATTTCTGTCCAAAAGATATAACAACGAACAACTCAATATGCCTGTAACAAGTGTGCCGCAGAATGTTTGTACAATATCTCCAACAACAGGAATTGCCGCAACACCTGTTTTAGCAATCAAATCGCCAACCATTGTACCTGCAACAACGCTGGATCCTGTTGCTATAATTTTTGCAGCCGCCCTAAACCTCTCTCCGAAAGGAAGAAAGTCGGGATTAAACAATAGAATTTTTGTCGCTTCAACCAACGAAGCCCACGATTGCCGGATAATCCTCACCACATTCTTAGCCGTAGTAAAGAATATATTACAAAGCGTTGTGGTCAAAGAAGCCAAGACTCCTCCAACTGCGCCTTCTATGAATTTATGCCATAGTTCTTTATATTTGAGCTTGGCATTTTCCAAACCTCTTTTAACTCCCAAAGCTATGCTGTTAAACAAGGCTTTACCATCTTCTTTCCCTTGTTTTATTTCATCACGAACAGCAAACCAAATTTCACTAAAGACCAAGCCGAGCGCTTGACGTAATCCCATAGCCACGCCAACCTTACCAGCAGCTTTAGCTGTGTCCTTGAAAAAGGCTGAACTTGTATAGTAAGCTCGGTTGATTTTTTCATTATAGGCTTTTCTTGCCTGTTTGTCTTTTTCAAGCATTCTTTTTTTTGTTTCCTCGTCAAGTTCGGGATGGGATTCAATATATTCTTGAATGCTCTTGTCTTGCATAGAAGCGTTTAAGCTCTTATTTGTCCAAGCAAAATTATCTTCAGAATCAGCAAGTTCTTTTCCATTCAGTCCTGATAAAAGACGCCCTCTATCTTCATGTATTTCTTTTGCTGCAATTATATGGTCTAATTCTGCTTTTTTATTTGGTGGTATAGATTTTGTATGCCCATAAAAACCTATATCTTCATTGGTATATTCATCTTTTATATTTTTTCCTGTAGCTTGCCACTGTTCTCTTGCCTCGTGTTTCTTTTGCTGAAAATTACCCCCTTTATGATAGGCTACACCATCATAATTACCCTTATTGTTATAAGTTTCTTCATTCTTCTTGTTTTTATAGTGCATTTGTTCGTCCTTACCAATCTGCCGCACGTTATGAATTGTATCAACATCACCTCCATGCTGGTCACTCACTAAGAAGTCAAGTCCAAATGATGTAATAAGACTTTGTATAACAACACGCTCATACTGTTCAAATATGCTATTATACACATTTGCTTCAGCATCATAACTCCCATCAATTTGTTTCACAAAATTTTCAGCCATATATAATCTCCTTTATTAAACCACGAAGCGTGGAACTGTATGCCACACTTCTTTATGTACAGGCCCTGAGAAAACCTTTGGAAACAGATGTGGGAATAACAGCCCCACGCATATGCGTGGAGACCATTATATCATCTCTTGTTTCCTTTGTTTGAAGGTTCTCAGGCTTCGTACATACAAGAAGAAGACATAACGCCTCTTATTTTTAATATGTTATGGATAGAGTTAGCTCAATCCGAATACAAAAGTATGAAAAATCCGTGATATACTTTAAATCATCACGGATTTTTTTGATTTACAGTTTCATACTTCTATTCTGTCTTGGCTTCGGTATTCCGATGGCTTCTCTAAACTCATTCATCTTCTTTCTGAACCAGTTCACGTGTGAAACCCCGTCTATCTTGAAATCGAATTTACCGCTTTCATCCTGTTTGATGGAGCAGACGGAATGTCGGGTATCAAAACTTCGGTTAAATTCGGAAGAATAGAGTTCACCTTTTATCCCGACCTCCTTGAACTCGCACAGTCTTCTGATTATCCCGTCATTAAAGCCCAAACGTTCACGTAGGAAATTTATTACAGGCATCAGTTTCTCCACATACGGAAAGTAGCGTCTAACAAAATCCGTAAACTCCGACAGCTTGCGGTGCTGTTGCTCGTAAGCGTTTCTTATCTCCTGTATCTGCTTGGCTTGTTGCCGTTCCCGTTGTCGGGCTTCGTCTTCAAGTTCAAGGATGCGGTCTTGCAAGTCCTCGTTCCTGCGTTCCAACGATTTCATTCTTCCACTTCCGAAAAGAGAACCCACACTGCTTGCAAGGGCGGTTGCCGTATCGGTGGCTGCGCTTTTGAGCTTGTCGGTACGGATTTCCGCTTTCACCTGCTTCAGTTCCTCCTGCGCCTCGGCTTTCTTCTCCTGCAACAGTCTGGTTTCAGTTTCGAGGACTTCATTCTTCTTTTTCAAGTCCCTATAATACTGCATGGTGGTGGTGTGCCGTGCTTCCGAACCCCGTACCCCACGCTGCAATCCGTATTTCGCCATCACCCTTGCGTAATTGTCGTGGTAGGCGACCAAGGTCTGGCGGTTGAACAGGTCATCGGCACACAAACGGACGGAATTTGTTTTCTTG